>NPIE01000344.1_pt6 | contig 247730 bp, 224 predicted proteins | sample 8637661 | NCBI WGS metagenome assembly NPIE01 (sample SAMN07420842, study PRJNA396082) | bioreactor metagenome | isolation source: sample BA12 brine-fed electro-methanogenic bioreactor BA | place: Japan: Kochi | collected 2016-12-09
CGGGCTTCCATCGACTTCTTGGCAGGCTAGACCATCAGGACAAAGGTCATTATCTAGATCGCAAGTCTGGTAACATTCCGGTTCTACCGGGGCCGGATTAATGCTAAATTCTAGGGTGCAGGATTCACTAACCGCTTCCGGTTCGGTGGGGGCCAGGCTTTCCTGCCGGGTTTGATGGATTTTATAAGCCAAAAAAACCGTTAGGCCCAAAAGGGAAAGGACCGAAAGAACAATAGCAATAGTTTTAAAGAATTTTTTAATTGTCATAATAACTTATAACCAGCCCCCAAGATCGCCCGGGGCATCAAGATAAACTTCTGCTTCAACCTTAAAGTTTAAAATACCGTCAGGGATTGTGTAGGGCTTAATAAATTCCACTAGATGGGCCGGATGGTCGTGATCAATTTTTTCCGTTGTTTCGTCTTGTTCGAGCCAGTAATTGCGATTAACCCGGATCTGGGCCTTGGTAACCGGGTAATTGGGATAGCCGTTGTTAGCAACAACGCCAATATAAATTAGATCGCCGGCCCTTAAATTTTCTAGATTGTCAGCGTTGATTAGGTTTTTATCTTGATCGTAAATTTTTATCGTATGACAGTTGCAACTATATTCGGGTTGAGTAATAGTGGGTTCTGGTTCTGTTGGTGTTGGGGGTTCATCTTCTTCGCAGGTTTCGTCCCAATGATGATCAATGGCAAAAGCGACTCCTCCGTCCCAAGGTTGGCCCTCAGAAGTAAGGCAGGAGTATTGGGAAGAAAGACTCTTAATATCAAGCTGGATTGTTTCGCAATAGGCTGGGGCGGTGGATTCGGTTTTAGTCTGGCCGGTATTAATTGAGGGCTGGACATATTCGGTTCGATATTGACTGCCTTGGCAATCAGCACTATCATAGGGGCAGCCGCGGAAGACAATTTTCTCATAAGGAATAGTCGTGCCCGTATTGTTGGTAATCTTGATCTCGTGGTTGTTAATTCTTTGACAAATTAGCTGGCCCGATTCTCCGGCGGTTTCTATACATTTGCTAAAATCGCTTTCCCAAACGTAGCCGGATTGGCAAATTTGCAAGCAGCCGTCATCGCCGGAATCCGGGCTATTCGGTTCGCAAGACCAAGTAGCATTTTCTTTGGTTTCCTGACTGTGTTGGCTAACACACCAGCTGTTTTCTGCTCCCGGATTTTCTGGTGAGCAAGTTTGGGCTTCTTCGTCGCCACTTCCACCATCATCACCACCACCGCTATCCTCACCACAATCGGGGCCGCACCGGGGAGAATCAGGATTAATTAGACGATTTCGGCACCAACCTCCTCCGTCAATTTCGCAAATTTCATATTCTATACATCCCTCACATTCACCATAGCAACGGGTTGTCGTGTAATTATCACATGAGGGTAGATCTGATGGGGCGGCCGCTTTTCTAATATCTTGCCTTTCTTGAAGCAGGAAGAAGGCTCCGGCTATGGCCGCCGCCGCCAAAAGAATAAGGGCCACAATTATAAAAATATTTTTTCTTTTTTGGTTTTGGGAGGAGGAAGTTTTTCCTTCTTTTGGTTGATTAATGTTAGCGGTTTTAGTGTTAACCTTTAAGGGTTTTTGGTCGGGTTTCGGTGGTAGGGGTGGTTTTTGGGGCTTAGGTGGTATCATTGCCATTTATTTTGATAAATATTAACCGCAAAACAGATAAGGCCTAAACCCAAGATAGCAAGAATGACCAAGGGAGTCAAGCTGCCGGAAACAATTTTTTCCGGGCCGGGATCTTCTTGGGTGGGAGAGACTGTAGTGGGAGAAGGCTGGCTGGTTAAAGTTGTTGTTGGTGATGATAAAGGGGTAATTGTATTTTGTGGTTTTGGAGTTGGGGTTGGGGTATTGGCTGGTCTGGTTGGCAGGGGGGTAATTGGGGTTGGCGAAGGAGAAGCGCTGGCGGCTTGGACAACAAAAGTTCGAGAGATAGTTTGAAGAAGATTATTATCATCGTAATATTCAACAGTAATGGTATGTTGGCCGGGGGCAAGGCCCTCCGGCGGGGTCCATTGCCAGGAGCCAAAAGAAGAAACAGCCACCTCTTCTTCAAACTTTTTTTCCGATTCTAGGGTAATTTTAATTTTTTGATTGGCCGGTCCTTGACCGGAAAATTTTGGTCGAGTAGTAAGAACAGTTTCTCCTTCTTGAGGGTTGTCAATATCAAGAAGAAGCTTCTCTGCTTCTTGAGTTGTTGTCTCGGTTTTGGCCGGTTCCTCTTGAGAAAAATGATTATTTATTTCTTCTTTTATTTCCGGACTTGACCAGTCGAAATCTTGGGGGTGTTGTTTAGGAGAGGGGGGATTTTGGGAATAATCATAAGTTTGGCCAATAGTAATGGGGGGAACAGGGTGATCGTTACCGGTATTGGTGATAACGGTAGCCGCTGTGCCAATTTTAGCCTCAACAAAAATTTCCAAGATTTGTTTTTCCTGGTCGTAATCAATTGGATTAGTTAAATTTTTTTGATAAGCCGTACTTAAGGGAATAGACCAAAAGCCGGCCTGATCGGTTAGGCTGGCAAGACTAGCCGCCCCGGTTAAAGATAAAGTAACCAGGGCTCCAGACGAGGGTTGGCCTGTTTGGTCCAAGACTAGGCCAAAGGCCAAATCAGCCTCTTTAGTCGGACCAGCCAAAGAGCGGGCGGTAGTAAATTGGAAATTATTTTCTTGATGATCTTGGCCTTGGCTAATAATAGTAAATTGATAATTTTTTTCTGGCTTTAAATTGTCAAGGGTGACGTAGTGGGTTAGATAGTTTTGGGGTTGGTTAAGATTTTTGTCTCGGTCGTCAAGATAAACTTGATTATTAATTTTAACGCTGCCCTGGGTCGGCTCTTCAGTTAACCAATATATGGTGGCCGATTGAGCCTTGATATTGGCTACCCTTACTGACACCGGTTGAGCGGAGGCGGAAACCTGTCGGCCTGTTTTTAACCTTTGCGTCAGATAAACACCACCCAAAACAAGACTGGATAAGATTAATAGACCGACGATACTGGGGATTGTCCTTGTTCTTTTTTTTCTCCCCATAATTTTACGGAATTTCTATTTCTTCTGGTGGAATAGGGGCCAAGTCCTCTTCGGTTGGCAATTCAACTGGGCTTGGGGTTGGGGTTATTAGGCTGATATCAGAATCAGAAAGAATTTCGACTAGCCTCTCTTCCTCTAGATAATTTTTTGTTTCCAAAATATCAAACAGGGCTTGGTCTATTTTCGGTTCTAGAGGAACAAGCAAATCCTTTTGGGCCACAACTTCTTTTTTATCAACATAACTGTGATAAGTGTTGGTGCCTACCCAAGCAAGAGCGCAAATCAAGACAAAAATAGCAATAATCAACCAGTCGTTGTCTTTTTTTATTTTATTCTTTGTTTTGTTCATAACCCAGATAAAAAGCTTTGCCGTTAAGGCTAATTGTCAATGGTAAATTAGTTGATTCTTCCTCATCTTGATTGTTTTTGGTTTGGCTAATTTTAAGGTTGTCGATATAGACAATTCTTCTTTGATGAAAAATATTATCAAGAAGGGTTTTTAAATTGGGATAATTGCCGGCTAGACCAGAAGAGAAAATAAAACTTTGACTTTCTTTTGTTAACCCCTGATCTTTTTTTTCTGTTAAAACAATTGAAGAATAGTTAAGGGTTTTTAGAGCCAAATTAGTCTCTAAGCGATTGCCTTCCAGAGTTTGAGAAAAGTGGGCAAAGTCGGGATTGGTGGGTAAAGTCTGATCGAGAAGATAAAGACGATCATAAACCTGATTGTAAAGGGCTTGGGCGGCAAAGATTTGATCAATTTTTACCCCTAACTTTTGGTTTAATTCTTCTCGGGCTTTAATTTCGGCCAAAAGCTCAGAAATGGTGATGACCGTTGGTCGAATGGCAAAAATAATAAAAAAAGTGGTTAAGAAAAGAGCGGCGACAGTGGGGGCCCATTTTTGACTTTTTTCCCGAACCGGAGCGGGAACTTGAGACAGATAATGACGAAAAGATGGTTTTGGCAGGTTAATCATTTTTAATCATTAAATTTGGCCTTAATAGATAGTTCTGTTTCTAGGCCAAAGGTTTTGCTAGAAATGCTAGCAATATTGATTTGATCTAAATAAGGGCAAAGGATTAGGTTTTGGAAAAAAGTATTTAAGTCGGTCTCGTTTCGAGAAATAACAGAAAAACTAACTTGATCTTGGCTGATTTCGAGAGAGGTTAGGTTAATTTTTTCGGGTAGAATAGCAACAATTTTTTCAATTTTTTCTGCTTGGTCGGGTTTTTGCCCATCAAGAGCTTTTATTTTTTCAAGCCGGTTTTGTAAAAAACGAAATTCTTCTTCAAAATCTTGAGTGGCCTCAACAATAGCCACTCTTTGAGCCGTTTGGGCATAAAGGTCGGCAATTTTTTGATCTAACCAAAAACGAGATAAAAAGGCCAAGAGAACAAAAAAAAGCGTTAAAACTACAATCCAGCGGCCAGTTTCGATAACCCAATCGGAGACTTGGTCAAATCGTCCCCCCTCTTTTGGTAATAGTGAAATTTCTGGCTTTTTTTTAGGCACGAAAGATAAACAATCTTAAAAACCAGTATAGGCATTTTTTGAGGGATTGTCAAAGGCCCCCTAGATAGTATTTGATATTTAGTATTTAGGGGGAATAAACTACCAAAATAGAAAGCGGTAGAGCAAAGAGAGGAAAAACAGGCAATAGCGGTGACGGATTACTTTTCCTTCTTTTCTTTTAGGAGTTTTGCTAATTGAGATTTAAGCCGGGCGGCCTTGTTTTTATGAATTACGTGTTTTTTGGCGGCTCGGTCAATTTTGGTATAAGCCTTAGATAAAGCTTTGGCAGAAATATTTTTCTTAAAATAGTCAATCGCCTTTTTATAGGCGCTTTTGGTTTTTAGGTTTTCTGCTTGGCGTCGCTGGTCTTTTTTAAGGGCCCCTTTGGCCGATTTGGTAATAGGCATAAATTATTATTTTGTTTATCTGGTGCCATTCTATCAGTAGACAACTAATTATGCAAGATAGTCAGAAGAAAAAATATGCTATACTATATTGTAATAATCATTAATCTATTGAATTATGCGCCTATCCGGCAAGAAATTAGATCCCAAAGTTAAAGAGGAGATTTTTGCTTATCTTTATCAGTTGATTGCTGATATTGGCTCTCCCAAAGAGGCCGAAAGTTTTTGTCGTCAATTATTAAGCTCGGCCGAACAAATTGCTTTAGCCAAAAGATTAGCCATTCTTTGGGCCTTAAAAAAAGGCCAAAAATATAGTCAAATTAGGGCCAGGTTTCACATTTCCCCAGCCACGATTGCCAAGCTTCAAAATGATCTTACTAAACCGGGGGTTAAAAAGATCTTAGAAAAACTAGAAGCAGAAGAATGGGCAGCTAATTGGGAAAAGAAGATTAAGAATATTTTTAGCCTTTCCTCTTAAAAAAACCCTTTACCTTCTTCTGGAGAGTGGTAAGATTAATAAAAAGCACTGATAATTTTTTTTAACAAATTATGAAAAGATTTTATCTTACTACGGCCATTGATTATGTCAATGATGTGGTTCATATCGGTCATGCCTATCAAAAGGTGGTAGCCGATATTTTGGCTCGTTTTCACCGGCTTTTGGGTGAGGAGGTTTTCTTCTTGACTGGGTCTGATGAGCATGGTGGCAAAGCCGAAGAGGCGGCCAAAAGGGCTGGTTGCGAGGTGGCTGATTTTGTTGATCGAGTAGTTTCGGGTAACAAAAAACAATTATCCGCTCTTGATATTTGTCCTGACCGCTATATTCGTACTACCGACAAAGACCATGTCAAACAAGCAACGGACTTTTATCTTCGGGTTAAAAAATCAGGCGATATCTATCGAGATAAGTTTTCTGGTTTTTATTGCTCCGGTTGTGAGGAGTATAAGACGGTGGCCGATCTTGAGGACGGTCATTGCCCCCATCACCCCAATTTGTCAATTAAAAAATTAGCCGAAGAAAACTATTTTTTTGCTTGGTCAAAATATGAGGACTTCTTAAAGGATCATATTAAAAATAACCCTGAATTTATTAAACCCCAAAGTCGGGCCAAGGAAATGTTGGCTTTTTTAGACCAGGGCTTAAAGGATATTTCTATTTCTCGGCAAAATGTTAGCTGGGGAATTCCTGTTCCTGATGATCCGGATCAAACTCTTTATGTTTGGTTTGATGCTTTGATTAATTATTTAACGGGGGCGCCAAAAGATTTTTGGCCGGCCGACCTTCATCTTTTAGGCAAAGACAATACTCGCTGGCACGCTCTACTTTGGCCGGCAATGTTAAAATCAGCCGGTTACCCCTTGCCTAAAACAATTTATGCTCATGGTTTTTTGACTCTTAATGGTCAAAAAATTAGCAAATCTTTGGGTAATATTATTCGTCCTCAAGAATTAGCCGAAGAGTTTGGTTCTGATGGAGCCCGGTATTTATTGGCTACCGCCAAAACTCTAAGTGGTGATGGTGATATTTCTTGGTCTAAAATGAAGGAAAAATATAATGCTGATTTAGCTAATGGCCTGGGTAATTTGGTGGCTCGTCTTTCTAGGCTTTGTCAATTATCGGAACAAGAATTTTTTGCTTCTTGGCCAAATCCTGAAAAGGTTTTTCAGGGAGAAGCTGGCCAGGCCCTAAATAATTACCAAATTTTAAGATCTTTAAAATTAATTTGGCAAAAAATTAGCCTAATTGATCAAAGGCTTAATCGGGCTCAACCCTGGAAAATTAAGGATAAGAAGAAAAAAGGCCAACTACTGGCTGGGTTTGTTGATGATATTTTGTTAGTTGCGGTGATGATTGAGCCATTTTTGCCTCGGACAACCAAAATAATCAAAGAGACTTTTTTGGCCCAAAAAATTACCCCCCCCAAGACTTTATTTATTAGAAAGAAGTAATGAGTTTTTTGAAAAAACACCGTCGTTTAGTTATTCGGTTTTTAGAAATTCTACCCGGGCTTGCTTCTTGGAACTTAATCCTTTTTTTGTTTTGGGGATCGTTTTTCTTTCCTTTGGCGGTAGCTTATTTAATTCTTTTTTATGATATTTATTGGCTTTATCAGTCGGCCGTTTTTGGGGTGGGAGCGGTTATGGGCCATTATAAAATGGAAGCTTCAAAGATTACTGATTGGTTAGGCGAGGCCAAGGGCTTTGGTGATTGGAAGAGGGTTCATCATATTGTTATGGTAGTCACTTATAAAGAACCGCTTCATGTTTTGAAAAGGACCCTTAAGGCAATTGCTCAGCAGGATTTTCCTTTAGAAAATATTACCGTTGTTTTGGCTACTGAAGCCAAAGAGGAGGCTAAGGCAAGGCAAAGGAAGGTTGGAGCTTTGAAGAAAGAATTTGGTGATAAGTTTGGTCATTTTTTAGTAACGGTTCACGAGCTTCAGTCTGGTGAAGTAGCGGGTAAATCTTCCAATGAACGTTGGGCCGCTCAAAAGGCAAAAAAATATTTGGTTGATGAGAACGGTTATGACATTAATTATTTAACTATTTCCAGTTGCGATGCCGATCACGTTTATCATCCCAAGTATTTTTCCGCTCTTGCCTATCACTTTTTAGATAATCCTAAGCGATACTTAAGGTTTTGGCAGCCGGTGGTTTTGTTTTATAACAACTTTTGGAATTTGCCGGCCCTAACCAGAATTAGCAATACTTTTTCCTCCATTCGCCACATTTCTTTATCAGTTCATTCTTATCGAGTTGTTAGTTGTGCTAATTATTCAACTTCGTTAAGATTGGTTGACGAAGTTGGTTATTGGGACCCGGATGTTATTCCGGAAGATTATCGAATTTTTTTCAAGGCCTATTTTGACAAGCAAGGCCAAGTAGAAGTTGACCCAATTTCTTTGCCGGTTTTGGTTGATGCGGCCGAATCGACCTCAACTTGGAAAACCCTAGTTAATCAATATGAACAATATAAACGTTGGGCGTGGGGAGTGGTTGATGATGCTTATATAATTTATCGTTATTTAACTTCCGGGTCAATTTCTTTTTGGAATAAAACGGTTCGGGTTTTGCATGTTTTGCGGGATCATTTTTTGTGGCCGGTTCATTGGTTTGTTGTTACTTTGGGAGTGAACATTCCCGCCCTTATAAATCCCCAATTTACTAAATCATCGATGGGTTATATGATGGCCAATTTTTCTTCAGCGATTCTTTCTTTGACTTTGCTTTCCCTGGCGATGGCCCTTTGGGTTAATGGTAAACAGCGGCCTCAAAGACCAAAAAGTGTTTCTCGACTTCGGGCTCTTTTAATTCCTTTTGAGTTTTTCTTGATGCCTATTTCCGGCTTTTTCTTTGGTGCTCTTCCCGGCATTGATGCTCACACTAGATTAATGTTAGGTAAGTATCTAGAATATCGAGTAACAGAGAAGGTATAGGTTAAAAAATTCAAATTAATTTCGCTTTTTTCTTGACCATAAATCATTTTTGTGGTTTAAAAAGATTATCTAATGAAACTTTCATCCTTTTTAGAAAAAATTGAATCAAAAACCAAAAACTGGCCGGCTTTTTTGCTTGTTTTGTTGTTTTTGATTTTGGTTTTAAGGTTGCCCTCTTTGTTTGAGCCCTTTTGGTATGGCGATGAGGGAATTTATTTAACTCTCGGCCAATCCGTTCGTCAAGGCCAAACTCTCTATCGGGATATTCACGACAACAAGCCTCCGCTTTTATATTGGCTAGCCGCTATAGCCGGAAATGTTTTTTGGTTCCGCTTTATTTTGCTGGTTTGGATGATGGGAACCACAATAGCATTTTTTAAATTGGCCAAGAAGTTTTTTAAGTCAAAGAATCTGACTCTGGTTTTAACCACCTTGTTTGTTTTTTTAACCTCTTTGCCTATTTTTGAGGGACCAATTACCAACGCCGAACATTTTTTTATCGGTTTAGTTATCTTAGGAGTTTATTTTTTCTTGGAAGAAAAACTTTGGCACTCTGGTTTGATGATGGGAGCGGCCTTTCTTTTTAAAAGTCCGCCTCTTTTTGATTGGTCGGCCCTGTTAATTTTCTCTTTCTTGCTAAGTTTTACTTTTGCTAAAAATAAAGAAGATTTTTTTGCCAAAGTAAAAGCAAAGGTGCCATTGGTGATTGGCTTTTTAATTCCCCCTCTTTTAACTTTTGTTTTTTATGCCCTAAGGCCGGGAGCTCTTTTTTATTATTGGGAATCAGCCTGGTTGCAAAACCTTCCCTATTTGTCTTCTTGGGGAGGACAAAAAGAAGCTTCTCTTTTATCTAACCAACTATTTTGGCGGGGGATAATTTTAATGATCGTTTTGTTGGGAATTTTTTGGCAAAGAAAATTTTTCTTAAAAAATAAACGATTTCTTTTGGTTTTTTTGTGGCTGTTTTTGGCTATTTTTGGGGCTTTTTTATCATCCCGACCCTATCCCCATTATTTGCTTCAAGTTGTTGCCCCCTTGTTAATTCTATTTGGGTTTTTATTTGTTTTTCTTTTTGAGAAGAAAATTCGACTTCTTTTGATTGGCATAATCCCGGTTGTTTTTTTAGTAGCCGGCTTTTTTAGTTATCATTTTTATACCCACACCGTTGTTTCTTATTATCAAAACTTCGCTCAGTTTGCTTTAGGAAGAAAGAATCGGCAGGAATATTTTAGTTGGTTTGGCCAAGATGTTTTGGAGAACTATCAAGTAGTCGAATTTATCAGCCAAGCCTTGCCTTGGAATGAGGAAATTTTTGTTTGGGGAAATCAGCCTCATATTTATGCCCTGTCTCGACATTTGCCGGCTGGTCGTTATACGGTTGCTTATCATATTCGTGATTTTGATCGTCACCAAGAAGTGTTATCGGCCATTAAAACGAATTTACCTAAAATTGTCGTTTATGATCGAGATTATCGATATTCTTTTCCTGATTTATTAACTTTTTTAAACAAAAATTATTATCCGATTGAAGAATTTGGCTCATTACAAGTTTGGTTTTTATTTTAATAGAAAAGACTTTGCCTAAACTTAGAGTGTCGTCTCAAAATCGCTTATTATCGGGGGTTGTTTTAGGCCAAAAGACAGTTAAGTTGGCCCTATTTATTAGCTTGGGGTTGATTTTTCTTATGGTGGGATTATTTTTTGTTGTTTATAATAAATTGCCCCCTCAGGTACCCCTGTTTTATAGTCGACCTTGGGGAGAGGCCCAATTAGCTTCTCCTTGGTTATTATTAGTTTTACCGGCCCTGTCTTTTTTTATTAGTTTGTTGAATTTTATTTTAAGCGGGCTTTTTTTTGATCGACCCTTTTTGGTTCAGGTTCTCATGTGGGCCTCAGTTGTTTTTTCTTTTTTATCTTTTTTTACTCTCTTTCGGATTATTGTTATTATTATCTAGATGGTGAATGGTTTATTTTTTGGCCCCTTTTTACTCTCTTTCTTGTTAAGTTTTGTTCTTACCAAGGCAACGATATTTTTGGCTTGGCGGACAAACTTAATTGGTATTGATGATCCCCAAGAGCACCATCATCCTAAGGTGGTTCATCAGTATCCGGTTCCTCGGGGTGGGGGGTTGCCTATATTTTTAGCAGTTTTTTTAACCGGTTTTTTTTGGTTGCCAATGGACAAACACTGGTGGGGGATTTTTACTGGGGCCTTAATAACTCTGATAGTGGGCTTGTTTGATGATAAATACGATCTTAGTCCTTATTTGCGACTCTTTTTTAATTGTCTAGCGGCTCTTTGCGTAGTTGGGGCCGGAATTGGTATTGCTTTTATTACTAACCCCTTTAATGGTTTGGTTCGTCTTGACCAACCGCAAATTATTTTTAATTTCTGGGGTCAACCACACTCCATTTGGCTCCTGTCTTGTTTGTTTGGTTTGTTATGGATAGTTTGGAATATGAATATTGTTGGTTGGTCTTCGGGGGTGGATGGTCAGCTACCGGCTTTTGTTTTTATCGCCGCTCTAGTAATGGCGATTTTGGGGGCTCGTTTTGGGGCTGATATTACTCAGTGGCCGGTCATTGTTTTGTCAGCCTCTGTCTCTGGGGCATATTTTGGTTTTTTGCCTTGGAACTTTTATCCTCAAAAAATTATGCCCGGTTATAGCGGCAAAAGCTTGGCCGGGTTTTTTTTAGGAGTGCTGGCGATTCTTTCTGGGGCAAAAATTGCCACCGCTATTTTGGTTTTGGGAGTGCCGACGATGGATGCGTTGATTACCATCGCAAGAAGAGTATCTAAGGGGAAATCTCCGGTTTGGGGCGATCGGGGCCACTTGCATCATAAATTTTTAGACCTTGGTTTTAGCAAACGAACAATTGCCCTTTTTTATTTGCTTTCCTCTCTGGCTTTAGGCCTAATTGCTTTATCCCTTAATTCTCAGCAAAAAGCCTATGCCATAGTAATGGTTTTTGTTATTTTATTGGCCTTTTCGGCTTGGTTTAAACTTTTTTTTGCCAAAAGAAAACAGTAAGAGAGGACAACAGAGAGGGAATAAGAGGCGATAGAAGGGTATTGGGGTATTAGTAAAAATTGAAGTAGGCACTAATCTAAAGGTCCGAAGCTATCCGACCCTTAGGGTTAAACAGCTTCGGACCTTTAGAAAAATATTAATTTTTATGTTTTTTTTAGAGAGATTTTAAAATGAGAAAAACAATTTTTGCTAATGGAGAAATTTACCATGTTTTTAATCTTGGTGTCGAGAAACGGCCGGTTTTTACCAGTAAACGAGAATATGGCAGGGCCTTGTCAGCCTTGAACTTTTATCGATTTGACGATCTTCCTTTTGGATTAAGCCAGTTTTCTAAGTTGGAAGAAGAAGAAAAAAGCCGTTTTTTCTCTCAATTATTAAAAGATGGCAAAAAACGGGTAGACATTCTCGGTTATTGCTTAATGCCCAACCATTTTCATTTTCTTCTTAAGCAATTAATTGACAATGGCATCGCCAAGTTTATGAGTGATTTTTCTAACAGCTATACTCGTTACTTTAATATTAAATACAAAAGAGTCGGCCATCTTTTCCAAGGGGTTTTTAAAGCGGTGAGAGTAGAAGACGATGACCAATTTATTCATGTTTGGCGATATATTCAAATTAATCCGGTAGTTTCTCTGGTAATAAAAGAAGTCGAGTTAGACCACTATCCTTATTCTTCTTTTTTTGAATATTTAGATAAGAAAAGGGGAATTTGTAACAAAAAGCCTATTCTTGATTATTTTTCTTCTATAAAAGAATTAAAGACTTTTGTTTATGATCAGGTTAATTATGGCAAGAAGTTGGAGGCCATTAAGCATTTAATTTTGGAATAATCCAAAGGTCCGAAGCTATCCGACCCTTAGGGTCGGGTTGGAAGGGGTTGGATTAGGGGAGGGTGTCTTGTTCATCTGTTTCTGCGTATTGGCTTGATATCCAGCCCTCGGTTTGTTTTCCTTCGGCTTCTTCAATTTCGTCTTCTAGGGAGATTTTTAGCCAACCCTCATCTTCTGCTAGAAGAGGATATTTTTCACCGGGAGAGACCTTGGCAATCTCGGCAAAACCAGTTCCCGGCCCACTTCTAACCCTGAGCCAACCGGTAGGAGTAGAAAGAATAGTGACGAGGGTTTTTTGGGTTAAAGCTTGTTCTTCTGGGATAGTTTTCTGGTCTTGGCTAGCCATAATTTTGGCTAGTTTTATTTCGGCGTTAAGTTGAAAACCAGTGGCGATATTAAGACCAATAATAGAATTTTTATAACCATCGAGATTAATTTCTAGGCTATGATGACCGGGAGAAATTTCTTCTAAAAGCAGTGGTGTGTAACCCTTAGTTTCTCCGTCTAGATTAACGATGGCCTTATCAGGATAGGAGGAAACCAAAAGGGCGCCGTTTTTTCTATCGGGAATTTTGCTTAGAGTTAAAATTTCGCCATAATCTTCTTGTCTTTCTTGGCCAAACTGATATTTTATTAAAGTGATGGCCGAGGAGGTAATGGGAGCTTTTCCTTGCCAAAGCGCTTTTTCTGGGTCTTCTTCTGAGACCAATTTAATTGTTAGTTTTTGGGGTTTAAACTCTTTTTTAAATGGTGTTGTTCCCATTTTTTGGTCATTTATGAAAACTGATACCGGTGGATTAGAGTTTATTTCTAAAACTCCCTGAGCAGAAAACAAGGAATGACGAAAAAAAAGCCCAAAAGCAGCGGCTGTCAAAAGGGCTGATAAGGGCAGAACAAATTTTTTCATTATTGGCTAATTTTAAAATTTTGAGGCCTGGGTGGGAATTGCACCCACGAAATGAGGGTTTTGCAGACCCTTGCCTTACTACTTGGCGACCAGGCCAATTATTAAAACAAGCAAAGTTTGTTTAGGAACAAATAGGGCTTGTTGAGGCAAGGTTTATTTTAACACAAAAAAAGAAGTGAAATTAGGTTTTTTTACTTTTAAGAAGGAGAGATTTTTTAATTAATTTCTGGGCCAAATTAGCAAATTGAGTAAATTCAGCAATTTTTAAGATCCAAGAAGAAGCCAAGTAAGCGCCTCCTCCCAAAAGGGCAGAAAAAGTGGTCAAAAAAACCAAAGGAATAACCCGGCTAGTATCAAAGACAAAACGATCTAAAAGCCGCATTGCCTGCCAGGAAATTAAAATACTGACCATGGCCGAAATCCCCATCTTTAACCAAGAGTAGACTGCTGGTTTGGTGATAAGATTAATTTTTTTCTCCAGTTTTGCTGTGAATAAAATTAGGCGAATGAGGTTGGATAAGGAAATGCCGGCGGTTAACCCCAAAATTCCCCAACTAAAATTAACAGCAATGGCAATGAAGATTAGATTAAAAACGGTGGCTAAACCATCGATGATTAGAACGGTTTTGGTATCGGTAAAAGCATAAAAGGCCCGACGGGTAATTTCGCAAAGGGTTTGGGTAAAAATAGCCACGGAAAGAATGGCCAAAATTTGCCCAGTTAAAACAGTGGCTTCCCAGGGGAATTCTTGAGCTCCGAAAGCCAAGCGAACCAAGGGAATCCTTAGGGTTAATAAAAGAGCGGTTACCGGCAGAGCCAGGTAGGCGGTTTGAGAAAAAGTTTGTCGAAGTAATTTACCAAAAGAATTTAGGCCGTTTTTGACTTTTTGATGAGACAAGGCGGGCAGGGTGGCCTGGCCAATAGTGGCGCCAATTAACCGAACCGGTAATTGTGATAAGTGCTGGGCTAGATAAAATAAAGACAACATCCCCTCCCCGACTGCCGTGGCCCAATAGATAATAATAGCCGCTTCAACTTGAGAAATAATTAGGCTGATACTTCTTGGGGCCATAAGATTGACAATTTTTTTGATAACCGGATCAGAAAAATCAAAAAGAAATGGCTTGAAAGAAAAGCCTAAAGATAGCGCCAGTGGTACCTGGATTAAGAGATGGAAAAAAGCACCAATAACTACGCCAATGGTAGGACCAAGAATGCCGACCTGATCAGAAAAAAAGATAATCCCGCCGATAATGCCGAGATTGTAAACAATCGGCGATAGGGCGGGCATAACAAAGCGTTGATGAGAGTGAATAATGCCGGTTAAGAAATTAGAAGTCAAAAGAAAGAGTTGGGCCAAAATTAAAATTCGGGTCAACAGGGCCATTAGGTCTAGCTGATCAGCCGAAAATCCAAAAGTAATTAAACCAGACAATGGCCGGGCAAAAATAAAAATGAGCACTCCCAAACCCATAAAAGCCAACAACAGCCAATTGAGCATAATGGAGGCAATGCGATTGGCGGTTTTTTTATCTTTGTTAATCCATTCGGAAAAGATAGGGATGAAAGCAGCCGAAAGAGCGCCGGTGATTAAAATTTGGAAGAGAATGTCAGGAATTTTAAAGGCGGCGTTATAGACGTCTAATTGGGCCGGGTTGGTAGCAAAGAATTTAGCGTAAAGAAGCCGGTCGCGCAAAATTCCTAAAATTGCTGACCCCAACATAGCCAAGCCGATGGTAAAAGCAGCGGAAAAAATGCTGGTTTGTTGTTGAGAAAAAAACTTTTTACCGTTTTTAAAAGCCCTATTGATCATTCTGGTTTTTAGTATAACAGAGGAAGGTGTTTTGAAAAGAGGAAAAAAGAAGTTTTTTAAATTTGGCCGCCTGATTTTTGGTAGCGATTAGCAACAAAGATGTCTTTTTCAATGATTAGGGGTTGTTTGGGAAAAGGATCATCAAGGCCCTGATTAAATTGAAAAACAGTTAGATCAATAATGCGTCCTCTCTGGTCGACATTCCAAGTATGAGGTTCAATTGGCTTGTCCCAAGAGGGCAAGTAAAGGCCAATGGGTCGATCAAGATGAAACCAACCCATGACCACGCTTATATTTTTCATTTTTTTGGCTAAGAAACGCGAGGCTCGATCGCATTGTTGGTAAGGAAAATCAGGCCAAGAGCTTATTTCTTCAAAAATTGTCTTAATCCCAAGAAGAAAACTTTTTTCTTTTTCTTGGTTAAGATTTTCCTTGTTTTCTGGTCCATCTCCCTTGGCCAGAACATCTTCCTGGAAGGGAGGGTATTGATCAACCAAATAGGAAAAAGGCAGTTCCTCGAGCCGGTCTTGGCTGGCCAAAACTCTTCTTTGAATTTCTAAGGGGGTAGTGGGTTCAGCCCAAAGGTCACCAGTTTGGGAACCATAAATTGTTTTTAAGCGATCGAGATTACTTCTTTCTGGATTGGCCATTTATTTATAGAATATTATTATCAAGAAGAGGGCTTCTTGGCAACCCCGTTGGTTGTTTTTTTTGCCCTTTTTTTACTGAATTCTAAAGGTCCGAAGCTGTTTAACCCTAAGGGTCGGATGGCCTCGGATAATGTAAACAACATTTTGTTTTAAAAAAACTTGTGATACAATATTTAGCGATGGTTAAAACTAAAAGCAAAGATTCCAAAGCCAAGAAAGCCTCTAAAACCAGCCTGAAAAAAACTACTCAAAAAGGCAAAAATTTTCCTCGTTTTTCTCGAAAAACAACTATCGCCATAGTTATTGGCCTGTTTTTATTGGGCCTTTTTTATTTTAAGCGTCATTGGTTGGTGGTGGCGGTTGTTAATGGTCAACCAATTTGGCGTTGGCAGTATAATCAGACTCTAGAAGAGCAATATGGCACTCAGGTGTTGGATCAAATAATTGATAAGCGTTTGATTGAACAAAAGGCCAAGGAAGAAGGAGTGGTTGTTGATCAAGAGGTTATCGATCAAGAAATTGATCAGATTAAAGAAAGCTTGGGTCCAGACAATTCCTTAGAGGAAATTTTGACTTTTCAGGGAATGACGATGGCCGGTCTAAGAGAAGAAATTAAGAATCAGTTGATTTTAGAAGAGCTATTATCGTCAGGAGTGGAAGTGTCTCAGGAGGAAATTGATCAATATTTGGTTGATAATGAGGAAACAATTATGGCTGAGGGGGAGAAAGAGCGAACCGATGAAGCCACTGAGGCGATAAGAATGGACAAGATGAACCAAAAATTTCAAGATTGGTATCAGACTCTAAGAGAAGAAGCCAAAATCACCTATCTAATTGGCCAACAAGCCCAAAGCCTCGAGGATTAAAAATTTAGGTTTTTAATTATTTCTTTTTCCTTTCTTGATAATTTTTTTGGAGTCTTAATTTCTAAGCGAACATATAAATCGCCTCGTCCGGAACCAATTCTTTTTGGGGCTCCGTAACCTCTTAGCCGAATAACCTTACCAGAATCAGTTCCCGATCGAACCCGGAATTTAATTTTTTCACCATCGATATTGGTAATAGTAACGGTATCGCCCAAGATGGCGGTTTTAAATTTGATCTTTTTTTTGGTAATTAAATCAGTGCCCTGACGAGAGAAATTATCATCAGGCAAAACTTGGGTGATTAAGTAAAAGTCTTTAAACTTAATGCGAGAGCCGGTTTCAACACCGGGGGGAATTTTAACTTTCCTTTTTTCCCCGTTAATTTCAATTTCTTTTTCTGTGCCGGTAATTGCCTCTTTTAGGGGAAGATTAATTTGATATCCGGGAACTTGTTCTCGACGACCAAAAGGAGACCGGCCGCCAAAAAATGATTCAAAAATATCAAAAGGATCGGAGAAACCGGCAAAAAAATCGTCACCCTGCCCACCCCAGGAGTAACTATAAGTAAAAGGGCCTTGTTGGCCTTTGTTTTGACCAAAAGGAGAGCCGCCTGAGAAAGCCGCCTTTCCATATTGGTCGTAGGCTTGTTTTTTTTGTGGGTCAGACAAGACTTCGTAGGCTTGATTAATTTCCTTAAAACGCTTTTCCGCTTCAGCCGACTTGTTTTTGTCCGGATGCCATTTAAGAGCCAATTTTCGATAAGCTTTTTTGATTTCTTCAGGGCTGGCCCCCTTTTCTAAACCTAGAGTTTGATAATAGTCTTTGGCCATAAGTAAAATAGTATTTAGTATTTAGTATATAGGATAGGTAAATTTCCAATTATCAATTCCCAAAAATTGGATTAGAAAAGCTTATTCCGCCCTGTCCAGTGGGCGCGCAATAACCACAGTACTACGCAGTGGCGGTACTACGTAGAGTACACCATTTCAGGTACATGGCATGATTGTGCTACTCCCAGCAATATAACCATTCGACAATCTAGCAATGTAATTTATTTTAACAAAAAAGGCGCTCCTAAAAAGGGCGCCCTATTAATAAATTGGTAGGGGAAAGGTAAATTAATTAACTACTTCGCCTTCTTCAGCTTCCCCCTTATCATTTTCTTTATTTTTTGATTTGGCTGATCCCTTGGCTTGGTCGTTTTTATTTTTTTGAGCAGCTTGGTGAATTTTTTGGCCTAATTTTTGCCAGGTTTCCATTAATTGGTTAGTTTCTTTATCCAGCTCTTCTTTGGTGACCGATTCTTTTTCTAACAGTTTTTTAATTTTTTCAATTTGGCTTTTTAGGGTTTTTTGATCGTCTTTGCCCATTTTATCACCCAGGTCTTTTAAGTTTTTTTCTACGCTGAAGACCAAGTTGTCGGCCTTATTCTTGGCTTCAATTAGGGCTTTTTTATTTTGGTCTTCTTCTTCATGGGCCTTAGCTTCTTGGGTCATTTTTTCAATTTCTTCTTCTGACAAGCCAGTTGAGCCCTTAATAATGATATCCTGAGATTTGCCAGTAGCCTTGTCTTTGGCGGTAACGGTTAAAATTCCGTTAGAATCGATATCGAAAGTAACTTCAATTTGGGGTACGCCTCGAGGAGCTGGTGGTAGGCCATCAAGAATAAAACGGCCCAGAGATTTATTGTCAGTGGCCATTGGCCGTTCGCCTTGGACAACGTGAACTTCTACTTGGGTTTGGTTATCGGCGGCGGTGGAAAAAACTTGGGATTTACTAACTGGGATAGTAGTATTTCTTTCAATTAAAGGCGTCGCCACTCCGCCCAAAGTTTCCAAACCCAAGGTGAGTGGGGTAACATCTAGTAAAACCACATCTTTGACTTCACCAGCCAAAACCCCGCCCTGGACGGCGGCTCCCAGAGCCACCACCTCGTCAGGATTAACCGATTTATTAGGCTCTTTATCAAAGAATTTTTTAACTATTTGACGGATTTTGGGCATTCGAGTTTGACCGCCTACTAATAAAATCTCATCAATGTCGTCAACCTTAAGCTTGGCATCTTTTAGGGCGGCTTTGACTGGGGGCAGAAGCCGATCTATCAGATCGTTGGTAATTTGTTCGAGCTTTGCTCTGGTTAAGGAAACGTTAAGATGAAGAGGGCCAGACTCTCCCTGAGTGATAAAGGGGAGGTTAATTTCGGTTTTTTGGGAAGAAGAAAGTTCAATTTTAGCTTTTTCGGCGGCATCTTTTATTCTTTGTTTGGCCTGGGAGTCGCTGGACAGGTCGATGCCCTGTTCCTTTTTAAATTCAGCTAAAACATATTCGATAATTTTTTGATTCCAGTCGTCTCCCCCCAGGTGGGTATCGCCGTTAGTGGAAAGGACCTCATAGACCCCATCACTGATTTCTAAAATAGAAATATCGAAGGTGCCCCCGCCTAAATCAAAAACAGCTACTTTTTCGGCCTTTTTTTTATCTAAACCATAAGCTAGAGCCGAAGCGGTTGGTTCGTTGATAATTCGGGCCACTTTTAAGCCAGCAATCTCGCCGGCCTCTTTGGTGGCTTGGCGTTGAGAATCATCAAAGTAGGCCGGAACAGTAATAACGGCTTGGCCTACTTTTTCACCCAAATAGCTCTCAGCGTCTGCTCGGGCCTTTTGTAAAATTTTGGCGGAAATTTCTTGGGGAGTAAACTGTTTGCCATCTTCAGTTTCGACAACAGCTAAATCGTTTTTTCCTTTAACTACTTTGTAGGGGAGCCATTTTTTGTCCTTTTTGACGGAATCGGCATCAAAACGCTTGCCCATCAATCGCTTAATAGAAAAGAAAGTATTTTGGGGATTAATGATCATTTGCCTTTTGGCCGGTTCGCCAACTAAGCTTTTAGTGGGTTCAACCACAGAAGGAATGAGTCGGCCGCCTTCTTCAGTGGGGATAACGGTGGGTTTGCCTCCCTCCATAACGGCCACACAAGAGTTGGTGGTACCCAGATCAATGCCAATAATTTTTGCGCTTGTTTTGTCGGTCATAATTAATTCTTAGCAATAAGTTATCATGACTGCTAAAGAGTTGTCAAGAACCATTTTTTCCTTGGCCAACCTTGACTTTGGCCGGACGAAGACATTTGCCTTGATATAAATAACCAGGACAAGTTTCTTCAATAACTTTTTCTTTTTCTCCGGGTACCAGTTCTTGGGCGTCCATGGTTTGGGCGTTGAAGTTTTTGCCTTGACTGTTAATTTTTTCTACGCCTTCGTTAGACAAAACTTTCCAAAACTGATCTCGAACCATGGACAGGCCGGGATCAGAAATGCTCTGACAGGCTCGCTCCAAGTCATCAAAAACAAACAACAATTTGTCAATTAGGGCCTCATTGGCCGAGTTGATCCAATTATTTTTTTCCCGATTAATTCTTTTTTCCAAATTATCATAATCAGCCAGAGCCCTTTTTAATTGTTCCTCTAATTTTTTAAGTTCTTGACGAAAATCTTGATCTTTTTTTAAATTTTTCTTGCTTTTTTCGGTTTTTTTCTTAACCATAATATTAAAAATTATTAATTTAAAGTTTTTAGTTAATTTTTAATGATTTAATGTCTGGGATTTGGAAATTGGAATTTGTTTGGAAATTGGGACTTGGGAATTGGAAATTTTTATTTCTTACTCTTGGCCAATTTCACTAATTAATCGGCCAAAATAATCAACTAAAGGAATAACTTGTTGGTATGGACAGCGGCTAGGGCCGACAATGCCCAAGATATAATCTTTGGAACCAAGCTTAATTTTAGTAAAAACAAAACCACAAGGCTCTAAGATTTCGTTGCCAAAATCATCCCCCAATAAAACGCTAACTCGAGCTTCGCCGTGAACTTGATTGGCTAGTTTTTGCCAAAAAGAAGCATCATCCAAAAGAGAAAGTAGGGCGTGGGTTAGGTCGATATCCCAAAATTCGGGAAAATCCAAAATATTAGCTACCCCCGACCAATTAAACTCTTGGTCCTCTTCTGATATCGCCAAAGCCATTGAACCGGTTAATCTGGCTAACTCACTAAGGGCCTCGTCAATTAATTTATTAACTTCTTGGCGATAATCCCAAACCCGCTCTTTTACCGTTACTTCTTGAGTAACGGGGACAGGCTTGGTTTCCAGAAGATTTTGAATATAAAACTTGAGCCCCATTGGGGTAGGGACTCGTCCGGCCGAAACATGAGGTTTTTTGATGAAGCCCTCCTTAGTTAAAACGGCCATTTCATTTCTAATGGTAGCTGGAGAAACCCCAAGGTTATATTTTTTTTCTACCGCATCAGAAGAAACTGGCTCGGCTGTTTCAATGTATTCTTCGATTAGAGCTTTCAAGATGGCAATTTGACGATTAGTTGGGGCCATATTTTTCTCGCCTTGATTAGCAAAACTATATCACGATTGCTAAGAAGATGTCAAGCTTGGCTGATCCTTGCCAATCAAAATCTCTTGCCAATCAAAATCTAAAGAACAATTTTATATATATTTTTCATTGACTAGGGAGCCTTTTTATGTTAGATTAGAGGGTGGTTTTGATAGCTTTTAAATCGAATAACGAACAAGAAGGTTTAGAAAGTTAGACGGTTAATAGCGATAAAGAAAACTACCATTAGTAGTAGCGTTAGTTATTTTTTAAGAGAAGAAGTTGGTGGTGGGGAGAGCCCACCATTTTTTTTAAATTTTTTTATTAATTATTTATGGCCCAATTATCAAGAACAGAATTTTCTACTGCCGTTGCTGAGCTAGCTCGGGAAAGAAGTATCGACCCAGAGGTGGTTTTATCGAGCATTGAGGAGGCAATTTTAGCCGCCTTTGTCCGTGATGCCCAAGAAGAGGGCAGTTTTCATGAGGACTGGGAGTATCAGGTTAGTCTGGATAATAAAACTGGTGGAGTAAAAATTTATGGGTTTCCAGAAGAAAAACCGGACCAAAAGTTGGAAGTAACTCCGCCTGGTTTTGGCCGAATTGCTACTCAAACAGCCAAACAAGTTATTTTACAAAAAGTGCGTGAGGCAGAAAAATCAGCCATTATTGATGATTATAAAGACAAGGTGGGTTCAGTGACGATGGGAACAGTTATTCGCCAAGATGGTCGGAGGGTGGTTGTTGATATTGGTCGAACTTATGGGATTTTGCCTTTATCAGAGCAAATTCACGGCGAAGATTACTCGATTGGAGTTAAGCTTAACTTTTTAATTAAAGAAATTACCCAAAGTGAAGAAAGAGGGCGGCAAATTGTTCTTTCTCGGACAAGTTCGGATTTGGTTAAATCTCTTTTTCGTCGAGAAGTACCGGAAATTAACAACAACACGGTTGAAATTCGGGCTATCGCTCGTCAAGCCGGTGTTAGAACAAAGTTAGCGGTTTATTCTAATCGGCGGGGCGTTGATCCGGTGGGAGCTTGTGTTGGCCAAAAAGGAGTTCGAGTGGCCGAAGTTATTAAGGCTTTGGGAGGAGAAAAGGTTGATGTTATTCAGTTTTCTTCTGACCCGGAGAAATTGATTACGGCGGCTCTTTTACCGGCCGAGGACTTAGTTATTGATCTTGATCAAGAAGAAAAAAAAGCTAAAGTTTCTGCTCCTGAGGACCAATTATCTTTGGCAATTGGCAAAGACGGTCAAAACGTTCGCTTGGCCAGTCAATTAACTGATTTTGAGATTGACATCGATTCTTCAGCCTTGCCTGAAAAAAAGGCCAAAAAGGCTGATAAAAAATCCGCTGACGAGTCCGTTGATGAAAAGGCTGATGAAACTAAAAAAGCCAAAAAAAATAAAAAAGCCAAGAAGACTAAAAAGAAAAAGCCCGATCAAGACAAAAAGCAGTCTGGAAAAGATGAATAAAGGCAAGAATTTTCTAATTAGCCAGATTTTCGAAAACAATTTATTAATTAATATTTATGGTCAAGAAAAAGACAAATTCCTCCACTCCTTCTCGCCCCCCTGTCGTTACCCTAATGGGGCACATTGATCATGGTAAAACATCTCTTTTAGATCGGATTCGTCAAAGCAAGCTGCAAGACAAGGAGGCGGGGGGTATTACCCAGCACGTTGGCGCTTATCAGATTGTTTTCAACGATCAAAAAATTACTTTTATTGATACTCCTGGTCATAAGGTTTTTGAGAAAATGAGGGCCCAAGGAGCTAAAATTACCGATTTAGTTGTTTTGGTTATTGCCGCCGATGAGGGAATTAAGACTCAAACCAAAGAATGTCTTGACCATATAAAAAGTGCCGGTGTCCCCTTTCTAATTGCCCTAAATAAGATGGATTTACCCAATGCTAATCAAGAAGAAATTAAAAATAAATTAACCCAATTTGGGATTGTTGCTGAGGATCGGGGTGGGGATATTGTTTTGGTGCCCGTTTCGGCCAAAACCGGGAAAGGAATTGACGAACTTTTAGAAATGATTGTCCTGCTTTCTCAAATGAATGAACTTGACTATCAGCCCCAGAAGCCGTTTCAGGGAGTGGTAGTTGAATCTGGCCTTGATGTCAAAAGAGGGATGCTAGTAACAGCGATTGTTAAGCAGGGCAAGCTATCAGTTGGTCAGAAATTGGTTGCCGAAGAAGAGGAAGCTAAGGTTCGGGCTCTTTTTGATGATTCTGGTCAGCCAATTAAAGAGGCCCTTATTAGTCAGCCGGTATCAATTTTGGGTTTTACCAAACCCTTGGCGGCGGGAAGCTTAATTTCTGATCCTGCCCTTGAAGTAGGCAAATCGGATCGTCCCTCTTTAAAGGAAGTCTCCGATGATCAAGAAGAAAAGACCCTATTAAGACTAGTTGTTAAGGCCGATACTCAAGGAACTCTGGAGGCATTGATTAATTCAATTCCCCAGAAGAAAATCTCTATAATTGAAAGTGGAGTCGGTGACATTAATGATTCTGATGTTTTCTTTGCTTCTTCAGGTGGGGCAGAAATTATTGGTTTTAATGTTTCTCTTTCTCGGCGAGTGGCTGATTTGGCTGAAGCCGAAGAGGTTGATGTTCAGACGGAAGAAATAATTTATGAGCTACTTCAGTCTATTGAAGAAAAGTTGAAAGCTTTGGAAACAATCGAAGAGGAGAAAAAAATTCTTGGTCAAGCAGAAATTATTGCCGATTTTACCGTTCCTGATGGCCGAGTGGCAGGAGCTAAAGTTATTTCAGGTGAAATTGAAAAAGGAACCAAAGTAACAATTGTTAACCAGGGAGGGAAGAAGAAAAAAACTAAAATTGTTTCTTTGCAACAGGGATCGAAGAAAATTGACCGTGTCAAAAAGGGCCAAGAGTTTGGGGCAACATTTTCTCCGGCCGTTGATTTTAAGATTGGCGATATGATAAAATATCAGCAAGATTAAAGTTTGATTCACTATATTGATGAATAAAAAAAGTTATCCACTTTCTGATCTCAATGCTTGGTTAAGCCAGGTCGAAGAGATTAAGATTTTGCTTCCTCAAAAGCCTCGTTTAGATCAGGTGGCCGCCGCCGCTGCTCTTTCTGATTCATTAAATAAAAGTGGTAAAAAAACTCAGGTTCTTTGTCCCCGATCCTTGACAGTCGAGTTTAGTCAAGTTATTGGTGTTGACAAAATCACCGATCAGGCGGAAGGAAGAAGCTTTATTATTAATATTAATTATCCTTTAAAAAATATTGAGAAAATTAATTGGGATGATCAAGAAGAAGAAAGGGTTAGTTTGGTAATTGAACCAAAAACCCAGGCTCCGGCCATTAGCCAGGATCTAGTCAAGTTCAAAAAAGGCGATGGCCAGATTAATAATATTATTGCTTTGGGTTTTTCTTCTCGAGCCCAGCTTGATCAAGCCATTCGGTCTGTGGGAGCCAAAGATGTTCCTAATAATTTAAACTTGATTAACATTAACATTGACCAGGCGGAGTTTTTTGGTCAAATTAAGTTAATTGATACTGAGGCCTTCTCTTTTTCCGAGGTTGTTGCTGGGGTTATTGAGGGCCTATCGTTGTCTTTTGGATCAGAAGCGGCCCAGAATTTATTATTAGGGCTTCAAGCGGCCACTAATTCTTTTTCTCTTTCGGAAATTGGTCCTGGTCCTTTTGAAGCGGCGGCTTTTTGTCTGCGAGCCGGTGGTCAACTTAAAGATAAAGAAGTCAGTCAAAGTCAAGAAAAGCAAAAAGAGCCAGGCCGTTTTAATAAGCCCAAAATTTATCGAGGCAGTGGCCAATAAAGTGATGAAAAAATTGCCTCTTGTTTTTTTCCCCATCAAGGTGTTAGAATAAGAACGATTAAAAAGGATAAAAAAAATCAAGTCCACTTAAAATGTCTTTAAAAAAAGAGGAAAAAGAGAAGATTATTAAAGAGTTTGCGGTTGAAAAAGGTGATACTGGTTCTCCCGAGATTCAAGTTGCTCTCTTAACCGCCCAAATCAACAAGTTGGCTGATCATTTGAAAGAACACAAAAAAGACGTTCATTCTCGTCGAGGCTTGCTTTCGATGGTTTCTAAAAGACGTCGATTATTAAACTATCTGTCTAACCGTTATCAAAAACGCTATCAAGGATTAATTAAAAAATTAGAATTAAAAAGATAAACTTAAGGATTATTTCCCCAAGGACCTTCCAATAAAGAATTTCCCTTGGCCAAATCCCTCTTATTATTAAAAATTATTCGAAGTTTAAAAAACAAACATTATTATGACCAAAGTTATTAAAAAAGAAATCAAATTAGGCGGTCGCCCCCTAAGCTTAGAGGTGGGGCGTTTTGCTCCTCAAGCTGATATGGCGGTTTTGGCCCAATATGGCGATACTTGTGTTTTAGCAACAGTAGTTACCGGTAGAGAGAAGCCGGAGTTGGGTTATTTTCCCCTAACCGTTGATTATTTAGAAAAGCTTTATGCCGGTGGTCGTATTAAGGGCAGTCGTTGGGTAAAGCGTGAGGGTCGCCCTTCCGATGAGGCGGTTTTGGCAGGGCGCTTAATTGATCGTTCCATTAGGCCATTTTTCCCTGAAGGCTATTTGAATGAGACGCATATTGTTATTACTGTTTTGTCAGTTGATGGACAAAATGATCCGGTTTTGTTAGGGGCAATTGCCTCTTTTACTGCTTTAACCTTTTCACCAGCCCCCTGGCAAGGACCATTAGGAATTGTTGGCGTTGGTCAAGATGAAAAGGGAGAGCTAATTCTTAACCCCACTACTGACCAAAAAGAAAAGTCGGCCTTAGAGTTAATTGTGGCTGGTACCGGTAAGAGAGCGGTTATGATTGAGGCAGAAGGAAACCAAGTTAAAGAAGAAACCGTTGATTCAGCGATTGATTTTGCTATGAAAGGCAATGGTAAATTGATAGACTTTGTTGTCGATATGGGTAAAGAGGCGGGTAAGGACAAGGTTGTTTTCAAGCCGACCGAAAACAAGGCTCTGGAAGAAGAAGTTTCCAGTTTTGTAAGCAAAGATCTATCGGCAATTTTTGAAAAGAAGGGGAATTGCTTAGACCATTTATCAGCTATTAAAGAGGCGGCCGTTGATCATTTTCAAGATGACAATTCCAAAGAGGTTGGCAAGATAGTTGAAAAACTCTTTAAGAAAGCGATTAAGAAACGTCTTCTAAAAGGGCTTCGTCCTGATGGTCGAAAGACAGACGAGGTTCGGCCAATTAGTGCTGAGATCGATCTTTTGCCTCGGACTCACGGTAGTTCTCTTTTCAAAAGAGGCCAAACTCATGTTTTAAATATTGCTACTTTGGGGCCATTATCTTTGGGTCAAATGATTGAAAGCCCTGAGGGTGAAGAAGAAAAGCGTTATATTCACCATTATTCTATGCCCCCCTTTACTGTTGGTGAAGCTGGCTTTATGCGTGGTCCGGGCAGAAGAGAAATTGGCCATGGCGCTTTGGCTGAAAAAGCCCTGTTACCGGTTATTCCTTCGGAGGAAGATTTTCCTTACACGATTCTTTTGGTTTCTGAAGTGATGTCTTCCAATGGTTCCACTTCGATGGCTTCAGTTTGCTCCTCATCTTTGTCACTAATGGATGCCGGAGTTCCCATTTCTGATCCTGTAGCCGGAATTGCTATTGGTATTGTTACCGATAAGAAGGGCGACAAAGAAGAGTATCAGCTTTTGACAGATATTGCCGGAGTTGAAGATTTTAATGGTGAAATGGACTTTAAAGTAGCCGGGACCGATAAGGGGATTACGGCAATTCAACTAGATGTTAAAAACAAGGGCCTAACTTCTCAAATGGTGACCGAGACTTTGGTAGCGGCCAAAAAGGCTCGAGGGGAAATTTTATCAGCGATGAATAAAGTTATTGACAAGTCCCATAAAAAACTTTCCCAATGGGCGCCCAAAGTTGACATGATTACTGTTGACAAAGAAAAAATTGGCGAAATTATTGGGCCGGGCGGGCGAATGATTAAACAGATTAGTAAAGAAACAGATTGCGAGATAAATGTCGAAGATGATGGCAAAGTGAGCATTATTGGTAATGACCGAGAGTCGATTAAAAAAGCCCTTGATTGGATTGAAGGGTTGGTTCGAGAGGTGGAGCCGGGAGAAATTTTTGAAGGGACAGTGGAACGAATTGAGCCTTTTGGGGCCTTTGTTAACATTTTACCCAATCGAGACGGTTTGGTTCATATTTCTAATATGGCCTCAGGCTATGTTAAAGATCCTCACGATGTTGTTTCTATTGGTGATAAGGTTAAAGTTAAAGTCATTAAAGTTGACGAGAGAGATAGAATTAATTTGACCATGGTTTTAGATGATAATGGTTCTTCGGGGGAAAATAATCGAAATAAGTCAAGTTCAGAAAATACCGGCTCTGGCAAAAAAAAATCAAACAACCGCAATCAAAAAAAATCAAAAAAAACCGCTGAATTTGATCGTTTTTCCCACTTTAGAAAGCGATAAGACCCCCATTTTAGCCTTGATAGATCCTGGATCTGGTAAGCCATTTTCTACCAAAGTTTTGTGATAAGATTGAAATAATGACGGAGAAAAAAGTTGACGCCAGAATTAAAGGAATTGAGCAATTAAAGGAAAAGATTTCTCAAAATAAGCTTCCCGAAAATTTAGAAGAAAAAGCTCTCTCTTTAGTAGAAAGGCTAAAGGCTTCTCTTGCCTTCGGTGGTTTTTTAGAAGAATATGACAATATTGCCACTTACATTGATTGGATTACTGATTTACCTTGGCGGGCAAAAACCAAAGATCGGCTTGATTTATCTCGCGCCAAAGAAGTTTTAGATAGCCACCATTATGGATTGGAAGAGATTAAAAATCGAGTTTTAGAGTATTTGGCCGTGATGAAATTGAAAAAGGATCAGAATAAGATTGCCAGAGCCCCTATTTTATGTTTGGTAGGATTAGTGGGGACAGGCAAAACTACCTTGGCCGCTTCGATTGCCGAAACTATGGGCAGGAAGATGATTCGTATTCCTTTCGGAGGAATTGAAAGGCCTTTTTATCTTCGTGGTCAACCCCGAAGTTTGCCTCAGGCTGAACCGGGGCAAATTATTAAGGGCTTAAAAAGAGTAAAAGTTAAAAATCCAATTATTTTGTTGGATGAAATTGATCGGATTGGCCAAGAGTCAAGGAGTTCGATTATGGGTGTTTTACTTGGCCTTCTTGATCCGGAGCAAAACAACGCTTTTTTAGATTATTATCTTGATTATCCTTTTGATTTATCGGAGGCCTTTTTTATTGCCACTTGCAATAATACCACCAATATTTCTCAAGCGGTTTTAGATCGCTTGGAAACAATCACCATGCCCTCTTATTCTGATCAAGAAAAAATTATTATTGCTCAAAAATATCTTTTTCCTCGGGCCCTAAAAGAAGCTGGTTTAAAAAAGAATCAACTAACAATTGAGGACTCTTTGTGGCCTAAAATTGTTCGTCCCTTGGGCTATGATGCTGGAGTCAGGACTTTAAAAAGAAACATTGATAGTGTTTGTCGTCAAGTTGCTAAACAAATTGTTTTGAAAGAAAAAGAAAAAGTTATTATTAGTCAGGATAATATTGATCAATATTTATCATCATGGTAGAAAACAAACAAGAAGCTTTAGATAAAGTGGCCCAAATGGTTGAGGAATGTCAGCGTTGCCCTCTTTATAGAACAGCCAATAAGTCGGTTCCTGGCCAGGGTAATCCTGAGGCTCAAGTTTTTTTTATTGGCGAAGCACCGGGTTTTAATGAAGATCAAAAAGGAATACCGTTTTGTGGTCGAGCCGGAAAATTATTGGATCAACTTTTGGAATTGGCCGGGCTAAGCCGGGAAGAAGTTTTTATTGCTAATATGTTGCGTCATCGTCCGCCCAATAACCGTGATCCAGAGAAAGAAGAAATTGCTGCTTGCCGGCCCTTTCTTGATCGCCAGGTTGAGGTAATTGATCCTAAAATTATTGTTACTCTAGGGCGATTTTCGATGGAAAAGTTTTTACCCGGCAGCATGATTTCTCAAGTTCATGGTCAACCTCGATTTGCTGACTATGGCAATAAGGAGTATATTATTTATCCAATGTATCATCCGGCGGCGTCGTTAAGAAATGGTAAAATAAAAGCCTTGGAAGAAGAAGACTTTGTTAATTTAGGCAAGTTTTTGCTTAAACTAAATCAAGCCCAGGACAAAGAGGGCCAAACAGCTGATGAAGTCAAAGCCAGAGAAAAAGAACAAATGAAGTTAATTTAAAAAAAAGATTATGAATAAAAAAACAAAAAACAACCAGTCAAACCAGTTAAAGATAGTTTCTTTGGGAGGCTTTGGTTTGGTGACTAAAAACATGTTTATTTATGAAACCCCCAAAGACATCCTAATTGTTGACTGTGGGATTGGTTTTCCCGATGAAGAAATGTTGGGAGTAGATTTAGTTATTCCTGATATTAGTTATTTAAAAAATAAAAAAGACAAGATTCGCGGCATTATTATTTCTCATGGTCACGAAGATCACTTTGGAGCTTTACCCTTTTTATTACCTCAATTGCCCAAGGTGCCAGTTTTTGCTTCAAAACTGGCTTTGGCCATTGCTGAGAGGAAATTAAAAGAAAATCGGATTAAGGCTGATTTACGCTTAATTGATAGAAAAAGAACTCTAAAATTGGGTGATTTTGAGATCGACTTTATTCAGGTTACTCATTCTGTTCCAGAGGCCCAGCACATGTTTATTAAAACTCCCCATGGCAACATTTATCACGGTTCTGATTTTAAGTTCGATTGGACCCCAATTGATAAAACTAAAATTGAAGTAGAAAAGATGGTTAAAGCTTCTGAACGGGGGGTAGACTTAATGCTTTCTGATTGCCTGCGCTCGGAAAGAGAAGGCTATACCGATTCAGAACAGGCCTTAATAGAAATTTTCGAAAGAGAAATTGCCAAGGCTAAAGGAAGATTTATTGTTACCACCATGTCCTCTAATATTAGCCGGTTAAAAACAGCCATAGATGTTTCCCGGGCCTCTGGTCGAAAAATTGCCTTAGTGGGTCGGTCTATTATTGAAATTGTTAAAATTGGGCGAAGATTGGGTTATCTTAATTTACCCAAAGAAGATGAAGTAAACTTGAGGAAGGTTGATAATTATCCTGACGATAAAATCACTCTTTTGGTAGCTGGTTCTCAGGCCCAAAGTGGTTCTTCATTAGATCGTATTGCTTCTCAAACTCACCACAACATTAAAATAAAGCCAAAAGATTTTGTTGTTTTTTCTACTGATTATATTCCTGGCAATGAGTCGTCGATTCAAACGGCCATTGATTTGCTAATGCGTCAAGGCGCTCAAGTGTCTTACATGGATATTTCTGAGGACTTGCATGTTTCTGGTCATGGGGCTCGGGGGGATTTGGCCCTTTTGATTAATTTGGTTAAACCTAAATTCTTGCTTCCTATCGGGGGCGGTTTTCGTCAAATGAAGCAATATTCTCTTTTGGCCCAAAGAATAGGCTATCAGGAGAATAAGATTCTTTTGCCTTCCTCTGGCGACGTAATTGAGGTTGATCAGGGGAAAGCCAGTATTACCGGCCGATTTGAAGCTCGAGATGTTATGGTTGACGGCTTAGGGGTTGGCGATGTTGGTAACGTTGTTTTAAGAGATCGAGAGATTCTGTCGCGAGAAGGGGTGGTTTCGGCAGTGGTTATGTTGGACAAAAACAAAATGCAAACCATAGAAGAACCGGAAGTATTAAGTCGAGGCTTTGTTTATGGTCAAATAAAAGATGGCAAAGAGATTCTTTCTTTGGCTCAGAAAGAAATTAGCCGAATTGTTAATGGGGCCAGAAAAGGAATAAGCACCCGCGACCTAAAAGTAGCCATTCAAGATTCCCTGGAGAAGTTTTTTTATTCTACTACCGGTCGTCGGCCGATGGTGTTGTTGACCATTATTGAAGCCTAAGAACTATAGCCTTAAGCATATAAGGGAAATAATTGTCAATTATTCTAATTGACCTAATTGTTCTAATTATTCTAAATAAATCCCAAGCACCAATTTCCAAACAAATTTTAATTTTTTAAATTTCCAATCGTTACCAAAACATTGATTAATTATTACGAACATTTTATTAGAAATTAAAAATTAAGAATTAGAAATTTTTAAAGGTGTATTATTCTCATCTTTTTGGTAAGACCACTAAGACTGCTCCTCGGGGAGCCAAATTAACTAGTCACAAACTTCTTTATCGAGGTGGCTTTATTCGGCAAAGTGCGGCTGGCTATTATTATTTTCTTCCTCTTGGGTGGCGAGTTCACCAAAAAATTGAGGATTTAATTCGCCGGGAAATGAATCGGACCGGGGCTCAAGAAATGCTTTCCCCGACTCTTCATCCGATTGAATTATGGCAGGAGACCAATCGAACCGACTCTGTTGCCTTTGAGCTAATGACGGTTAAAAGTCGAACCGGAGCTCAGTTTGCTTTAGGCGGAACAGCCGAGGAAATGTTTGTTGATTTGGTCAGGAGATTGAATCTTTCTTATCGAGATTTACCCTTTAATATTTATCAATTTTCTACCAAGTTTCGTGACGAACTACGTTCTCGAGGCGGATTGCTGCGAGTTAGAGAATTCATTATGAAAGATGCTTATTCTTTTGATCGAGATCAAGAAGAATTTGAGAAAGAATATCAAAAAATGAAAGAAGCCTATCAAGCAATTTTTGCTAAATTAGGTTTGTCTACCCTGGTTGTCGAGGCCGATAGTGGTTATATTGGCGGCGATTATTGTCACGAATTTATTTATCCTTCCTCTGTCGGTGAAGATGAAGTTTTTGCTTGTTCTCATTGTGATTATCAGGCCAACAAAGATCGAGCCGAATTTGTTCGTCAAGAAAAAAACCCTGAGGAAAAAATAAAGCCGTTAAAGATTGTCGATCAACCCGAATGGGTGGAAACTATGGATGACAATCTTAAGCACTATGGTGAACCCCGATGGCGCTATTTAAAAAATGTAGTTTATAAAGATAGCCAGGGCCGGTTAATTATTGCTTCTCTAAGAGGAGATCAGGAGGTTAACGAAACTAAGCTAAAACGGGTTTTGGATATTAACAACCTGGTTTCTGCCGAAGATAAAGATTTAGAAGCCCTGGGGACTCGTCATGGCTGGGTTCATTCTTGGGGCCATAAAGGGGCAGTTTATGTTGGTGATTTGGGGTTAAAGTCAGTTAAAAATTTTATTGGTGGGCAAAAAGAAAAAAACACCGACTCAATTAATGTTAATTATGGTCGCGATTTTAAGTACCCAATTTTGGCCGATATTGTTGACGCTGGCCAGGGAGATGTTTGTCCTCGTTGTCGAGAGGGAAAACTTGAAAAAAAGACGGGCATTGAGGTGGGACATATTTTTCAATTAGGCCACCACTATACTAAATTGATGAAGGGGGCCAATTTTGTTGATGAGGATGGTCAAGAAAAACCTTTTTACATGGGTTGTTATGGTATTGGCTTAGGGCGAACTTTGGCGACGGTGGTTGAGGCTCATCATGACGACAAAGGGATTATTTGGCCTAAAAGTATTGCCCCGTTTCATGTTTACTTAATTGTTTTGGGTAAAAATGAAGATAAGGGGGAGGGGGTTTATCAAAAGTTAACCAAAGATGGTTTTGAGGTTTTGTATGATAACCGAGATAAAGTTTTGGCTGGAGAAAAATTTGCTGATGCTGATCTTATTGGCGCCCCGGTTCGCTTGGTGGTTTCTGATAAGACAGGCGATAAGATAGAGTGGAAAGAAAGGAGTCAAAAGAAAACCGAACTACTTCAATATGATGAAGTAACAAAAAGATTAGAGAAAATTTTTAGATAACCCCTAAAAAGGGGGGGGTTGTCATTCTGGGCCTTTTGTTGTTTTGTCATTCTGAGGGTACTCCCGAAGAATCCCCTTCGGGAAGGCAACCAACGAATGAGATCCTTCGCCGGAGGCTCAGGATGACGGGGGCGGAGGAGGTCCTCAGGATGGCAGGCTTTCCTTTCCGTCATTCTGCCCGCCCGCTAACGCCTGAGCGTAGCAATGGCAGGCGGGAGGGTACTCCCGAAGAATCCCGTTCAAGCAAACAATGTAACCCGCTCATTACTGTTATAGATTTAGGTCCTAGGCCCCCGGCTCACACTTTTTTTTGGGAAAGAGAAAAACAGTTTCTTTCCCCCCTTCTTTCCTCCGCTCTTGCCAAACTGCCCCTATTGGTTATAAGATGTAATCAGATTATGGCTAAACGAGGTCGTCCTAAAAAGAAAACTCTTGGCTTTCCCATAAAGAAGAATACTTTATCGTCAGTCTTGGCGATTATTTTTATTAGCTTGGCTCTTTTAGTTTTAGTTTCTTTTTCTCGACGAGTGCCCACCCTGACGACTATTAATCAAAAATTAATTGATGTTTTTGGTTGGACCGCTTTTTTATTTTCTTTTGTTTTATTATCTTTTGGACTCGCTCTTTCCGGTCTTAAAAATTCTTGGGCCAGCCCTAATGTTTTGATTGGAGCCGTTACCTTTTTTGTTTGTTTATTGGGCTTGGGGCAAACCGGGTCGGTCGGTTCTTTTTTGAGATCTTGGCTATCAGGCTATATTGGCAGAATCGGTTCGATGTCGGCCTATTTGGCTGGCAGCTTGATTGGTATTATTATTTTGTTTGATACTTCTATTGAGGGCATTGTCAATAATATTACTCAGGTTTTTGTGACAATAAAAGGTTTTTTTGTTGAAGAAGAGGAAAAAACCACTTCTGCCCGCTCTTATTCTTCTGATGAAGAAAATTTTTCTTCGAAGAAAAAGCAAAAAAGCAAAAACCTTAAAATTATTAATCGAGCCCAAAAAGAAAAAGATAAGACTAGCAAGTCGGATAAACCGAAAAGCAAAAAAAAGGTGGAGGAAGAAACAGCTTTAATTCAAATTCCTGGCGCCAGAGGAGATGTTTGGCGTTATCCTAATTTGGGTTTGTTAAGCGATAAGCCGGGAGGCAAAGCTGATCGGGGCAATGTCAATAAGAACGCCAACATCATCGAGGAAACCCTGGATTCTTTTGGGATTTCAGCTCGAGTAGTCGAGGTTAATCCTGGTCCGGCGGTGACCCAATATGCTATTAAAGTTGCTTTAGGAACTAAACTTTCTAAAATAACTGGCCTTTCTGACAACTTAGCTTCTGCTCTAGCTTCGCCAACCGGCCAGATTCGTATTGAGGCCCCAATTCCTGGTCGCTCTTTGGCTGGTATTGAGCTGCCTAATCGGTCGCCAGAAATTGTTACTTTAAAAGAGATGGTCTCCTCGGATAAGATGCGCAAGGAGAAGTCAAAGCTGGCCTTGCCTTTGGGATTGGGGGTTTCCGGTGAGCCGATCGTTGGTCGGCTGGATAAAATGCCCCATGTTTTAATTGCCGGGCAAACCGGTTCCGGTAAAAGTGTTTTATTAAATTCTTGGATTGCTTCTCTTCTTTTTCGAACTACCCCCGAGGAGGTTAAGTTGATTTTGGTCGATCCCAAAAGAGTAGAACTATCTGTTTATGAAGGTATTCCCCATTTGAAGTCGTCGGTTATTGTTGATCCTAAAAATGTTATTTCTGCCCTTGAGTGGGCGGTGGGAGAGATGGAAGATCGCTATAAGAAGTTTGTCAAAGCTGGGGCCAGAAACATTGATTCTTATAATCAAAAATCAGGCTTTGCTGCTATGCCCTATTTGGTTATTGTTATTGATGAGTTGGCCGACATCATGCTTTTTGCTCCTTCCGATGTTGAAGAACGAATTTGTCGTTTAGCCCAAATGGCCAGAGCCACCGGGATTCATTTGGTTATTGCTACTCAGCGTCCTTCGGTTGATGTTTTAACGGGCTTAATTAAGGCTAATATTCCCTGTCGAATTTCTTGTGCGGTTACTTCATCGGTTGATTCTCGGGTAATCTTAGATTCTCCGGGAGCAGAAAAACTTCTTGGTCGGGGCGATATGCTTTATTTACCGCCCGATCAAGCCAAGCCCCATCGGATTCAGGGTGCTTTTGTTAGCGAAAAAGAAATTAAAAAGTTGGTTAGTTTCCTAAAGGATACGGGAGTGGAACCGGTTTATACGGAGGAAGTTTTAGAAACACCGGTAAAAACCGATTCTCGAGGTCGGGTTCAGGTTGGCGATGATCGGGACGAGCTTTTTGAAGAAGCCATTGAGGTAATTTATAAACGTAACCGGGCCTCTTCTTCACTTTTGATGCGTCGGCTTCAAATCGGCTATGCTCGGTCAGCTCGGATTTTAGACGAACTAGAAGCGGTTGGCATTATTGGTCCTCCAGAAGGTTCTAAGCCTCGGGAGATGCTAATCGACACCCTTGAGGAAGCCAAAAAAGCCGGCGGTTTATCTTCTTAAAGCAGGAAGCATTTTTTGTTGTTTATTAAAATCTTATTATGAGAACGGTTGGAGAAATTTTGCGTCAAGAGCGTCAAAAGCAGAATAAAAATATTGCCGATTTGGCCAAAAAAATAAAAGTTCGAGAAGAATATTTACAGGCCCTAGAAGAAGATGATTATGGGGCTATTCCTGGCGGTGCCCCCATTATCACCGGTGTTTTATCAGCCTATTCTCAAACCTTAGGGCTGGATACTATTAAAATGAGTGCCGTTTTCCGTCGCGATTATGAGGGTAATCCGGCTTCGGTTTTGCCAAAAGAGCTGCCAAGAGAGAACAACGCTTGGACACCAGCTCATACCATTGGCGCCGCTAGTATAATTTTAATTATCCTGGCCGGTTTTTTTTATTATTCTCGCTCTTTTCTTCTCGATGGGCCCCCAGTCTTAAAGCTTAGATCTCCCCAAGAAGGAGAAGTTATTATCGGTCAAGAGGTTGTTGTCCAGGGCCGGGTAAGGCGAGGTGATGTTGTGGCTGTTAATGGGGAAAAGATTTTGTTAGAAGAGAATGGTTCTTTCAAGACAACCGTTGATTGTCAACAAGGGGATAATTTGCTTTTAATTGAGGCCGCCAACCCCAAAGGAGAAGAAGAACAGTTAACCAGAAGGTTTGTCTGTCAGGAAGAGTAAGTGGATAAAATTTCCAACCTGCCTGCCGGCAGGCAGGTTTCCAATTAACCCAATTTCCAATCAAATCCCAATGTAGGGGCGGCCTTTGTGGGCGCCCGAACAAACTTCGGAAAGGGCTGGAGTAGCGCACTTTAGTGCGCGCCAGTTGGGGAATTGGGGTTTTTCTTAGAATAATCCACCAAAGGCGGACAGGTTAGAGTAATTAGGTTAATTAGAATAATTATTTTTGCCCTCTTCCTAGACGAAACCCTTTTTATGTTTTATTATTAAAAGTAATGTTTAGCGCGATTCAAATTTTGCTAATGGTGGTCGTTTTGGTTCTTACGGCTTTGTCTGTTTTTTTGGGTTTTCAGGTTTTTGGCTTGATTAAACAATTGCGGCAAGCCGCCAAGGCTTTTCAATTATTTTTGAAAAAACAAAATCAGGATAATTTTTTTGCCGAATCATCTTTTGATTCTAATCAGAAGCAGGAAAAAGATGCTAAAGAAAAAGACGTCAAACCCCCGGTTTCAGTTGGCTTGTCTTCTAAGATAAAACCAGATTCTTCTTCACGATCTTTTTATCGCAACGGTCGCAACCTGTCTTAAAAGACCACCTCCCCTCTTTCCACCCCCGAGGTGGACTATTTTGTTTTGGGTTGATTTTTGTCATATAATCAAGATCAAGATGAAGGCTCGAGAAATTCAAGAAAAATTTTTGCACTTTTTTGTTGACCACGATCATCAAATTATGCCGCAAATTCCTTTAGTGCCGGAAAACGACCCCACCCTATTATTCACTTCGGCTGGCATGGTGGCCTTTAAGCCTTATTTTTTGGGTTTAGAAAAACCACCTCATTCGCGGCTGGTTAATGTTCAGCGGTGTTTGCGGACAACGGACATTAAGAAAGTCGGCCAAAATGCTCGAACCCTGTCTTTTTTTGAAATGCTTGGTTCTTGGTCAATTGGTGATTATTTTAAAGAAGAGGCAATTAATTTGGCTTGGGAGTTTCTGACGAAGGTTTTAGATTTTCCTCCCGATAAACTTTGGGCCACCTATTTTGCCTCTGATCCTAAACATTCTCAAATTCCCTCTGATAAAGATTCGGCTCAATTTTGGCAATTAGCTGGTATGAGGCCTGACCATATTGTCGGCTTAGGCTATAAAGATAATTTTTGGCGGGCGGGAAAGGTTGGTCCTTGTGGCCCCTCAACTGAAGTTTATCTTGATCGAGGGCCAAATTTTGGTTGCGGTCAAGAAGCTTGCCGGCCCGGTTGCGATTGCGACCGATTTTTAGAAATTTGGAATGCGGGAGTATTTATGCAATATGAACAAACCCCAAAGGGCCAATATCAGCAATTGCCTTTTAATAGTGTTGATACCGGGGCGGGCCTGGAGCGTTTGGCAATGGTTTTACAAAACAAGAACAGCGTTTTTGCTACTGATCTTTTTGCTCCTTTGGTTGCCAAGATTGCCAGCTTGTCTGGGATAAATTATGACCAAGATGAACAACTAGTCCGGTTTATTAATCTTATTGCCGATCATGTTCGGGCCAGTGTTTTTTTGATTGCCGATGGTGTTTTGCCGGGCAATCAAGAGCAGGGCTATATTTTGCGGCGTCTGATTAGGCGTTCGGTTGATGCTGCCGATAAAATTGATTTACCCAATCTTGATGGCTTAACTCCGATCATTGTTGATCAGTATCAATCGGCTTATCCCCACCTGGCTAGAGAAAAAGATAATCTTGGTCAGATTTTATCAGCAGAAGAGCAAGCCTATCGTCAGGCGATTAATCGAGGCAAAAAAGAAATTATTTCTTTGGCCAAGAAGAAGAAAAAACAAGCCCGCCCGGTTTCCGGTGAGGAAATTTTTTATTTTACTCAAACTTTTGGTCTTCGGCCCGGTCTAGTTCAAGAAGAATTTACCAAGCAATCGATTGCTATTTCCGATCAGGTTGACCAGGAGTTGGCTCAGGCTAGAAAAGACCATCAAGAGAAATCCCGTTCTGATAAAAAATTTAAAGGGGGCTTGGCTGATGACTCTGATAAGGTGATTGCCTACCATACGGCCACCCACCTTTTACATCAGGCCCTAAGAGAGGTTTTAGGTAAGCATGTTCATCAAACCGGCTCAAACATTACTAGCCAGCGGCTGCGTTTTGATTTTACTCATCCCAAGGCCTTAACCAAAGAAGAAATAAAACAAATTGAAAAGGTGGTTAATCAACAAATAAAGGCTGATTTGCCGGTTACCTTTAAGGAAATGTCTTTATCAAAGGCTCAAGAGGAGGGGGCTTTAGCTTTTTTTGCTGATCGTTATCACCAAGAAAAGGTTCGAGTTTATAAAATTGGTGATTTCTCCCAAGAGGTTTGTGGTGGTCCTCATCTTGAAAAAACCGGCCAGATGGGCCGGTTTGTTATTACTAAAGAAAAATCTGTTGGTTCCGGGAAAAGAAGGATTTATGGTATTCTAGAAGAGGATTAGCAATTTTTGGGCTTTTTAAATCTGCCCTAGGAAAAAGCTTTATGAGTCAGAAGAAAATTTTTTTGGCGGTTGCCATTAGCATTGATCGGGTTAGAGTTGTTTTTTGGACTTATTCTAATCGACAAGGTCCAGAATCAATTGATTTTTTAGCCAAGGGTGGCGAAGAGGTCTACCTTGATCAAGAAGAGCTGTTATCGGCCGTTGAGGCTAGTTATAAAGAAGCTTGGTCCCTATTGCCTGAAGATAAGCGTCATTTGTCCGATCGAGCTCCAGTTGTTTTTGCTGTTCCTCAATATTGGGTGGATGAATCCGACCAAATCAATAAAGAGTTTTCCGGTCTTTTAAAAAAGATTATTAATCGTCTTCAAGGCCAGTCTTTGGGTTTTGTTCCAGAAGGGGAGTTGCTTCTTGCCTATTTTAAAAATCAGGAAGATGACAGCCTGGTTAATTTAGTAGCAATTTCTGTTGGTGAAGAAAAGTTAGTTGTTTTTCCCATCATCCGCGGTCAAATTTTAGGAGTTGAGGTAGTTGAAAGAAGTGAAAGTGTTGCCCTGGACTTGGAAGAGGGCTTGGCTCGTTTTGATTTTAATCAGCCTTTTCCGCCGCGAATTCTACTTTTGGGCCAAGAAGATTTGGACACAGTTCGAGGCGACTTCTTAGCCTACCCCTGGGTGGAAACAGAACCCAAACCGCTTTTTGCCCATTTGCCCAAAGTGGACACCTTTTCTTATCAGAAAACTTTTGCCACCCTGGCCAATCAGGCTAGGGGTTTTTTGCCAGAGAAAGAGCCGGAAGAACCCCCTGATCAAGACAAGGATAAGACAGACCCCTCTTCAGAAGAATCAATTTCTCAAGAGGAAACTGGCGCCTTGGGCTTTGTTAAAAACCAGGATATTGCTAGTTTAGAAAAATCTTTTGAGGAAAAAGACGATCTTGCTTCTTTGCCTGATGATCAGGAAGAACCGGAAAAAGAAAATCAGCTGGAAAAATTGGCTATTTTTAGTAAAGTAAAGAACTTTTTCGCTCGAATTAAAGGGCCGAAATTTAAGATTTCCTCAAGAGAAACAAGGGGCGATAGGGTTTGGCCGAAGGGGTTGTTGTTTGTTTTGCTTGGCGTGGTTTTTTTATTTGGCGCTTTGGGGGCAATTTGGTGGTATTTTCCCAAGGCGGAAATTGTTTTATCGGTGGCGCCAAAATATTCTCAAGATGAGACTTCTTTGTTAGTGGCCGTTGGCGAAAGCGAAGTTAAGGTTGAGGAAAAAATTATTCCTGCTCGTCAAGTAGAGGTTGTTATTGAAAAAGCCAGTTCTGTTAGGACAACCGGTGAAAAATTGGTTGGCGACAAGGCAACCGGCGAGGTGATAATTTATAACCGGACGACAATTGAAAAAACTTTTGAAAAAGACACCCCGTTAGTCTCTGACGAGGGTTTAGAGTTTTTAACTGAAGAAGAGGTTACGGTTGATCCGGCCGAGGTGGATGTTGATGAAGACTACAATCAAATAACTACTCCCAGTAAAAAGGCGATTGCCATAAGGGCTGGCGACATTGGCCAAGACTATAATTTGTCCGCCGGAGAAGAGTTTGAAGTGGCCTCTTTTATAAAAGAAAACTTTGTGGCTAAAAACGAAGAAGCCTTTTCTGGCGGCAGCAGCCAAGAAGTAAAAGTTGTTGCCGAAGAAGACCAAGAAAACTTAAAAGACCAGCTTTTATCGTTAATCGAGTCCCAAGGAGAAGAAAAGTTGGCTGAACAACTTTCTTCAGGGGAAAAGCTAATCGGCCAGAGTCTAAGCGTTGATTTAAAAAAAGAAGATTTTAGTCATGCGCCAGATGAGGAAACAGAACAATTATCCTTGACCGTTGAGGTTACCCTAACTGGCTTGGTTTATCAGGAGGAAGACCTGAATCGCTTAACTGAGGAGCTGTTAAAACAGCAAACACCATCAGGCTTTGTTTTAGGAACAGAAAAAAAGGTTGATTTTAAGTTCATTGAAGAACAGGACGGGGGGGCGCTTTTTGATTTGAGTTTTGGGGCCAATCTTTATCCGGAGATTGATGAGGATGAAGTTAAGAAAAAGGTTGCCGGGAAAAGGCTAAACACGATTAAGGATTATCTTTCCCTTTTACCCAGTGTTGATAGTTTTGAGGTTCGTTTTTCACCGCCGATGCCTGATTTTTTATTGACTCTGCCCCACCGAGCCGATAATATTACTATTACAATGGAAGCAGGAGAGTAGAAGATGGGTCTTATTGGTCCTATTGGACCTATCTTTTTTGAGGTTTTTTAAATCTCATTAAAAATTGTTATTTGAAAATTGATTGAAAATTGAAAATTGAAAATTATTGAGGGTGTCTTATCTATACGTAAAAAAACAACCAAGACAAAATTCTTTTTTTTGGCGCTTGCTAAGATTGGTGCCGGTTTTGGTTTTTATTATGGGATTTTTGGCTTTGTCTTATGCCGGCTGGCCAATTATTTCCTATCAGGTAAAATCTTCGCGCCGATTTCAAGCCAATAATTTAATTAGACCTTATTCTCCGGTGGGAGTTAATAATGTTTTGGGGGATATCTCAGGAGAGTCTTTTTTTTCCGTTGCTGGGGCAGATGAAGGCTTAACCCAAGTAAAGAATTGGCTACCGGCCGGTTCCGATCGAGGTGCCGGTGGCCGGGTTGATTATTACAGCCTAACGATTCCCTCTTTGGGAATTTTTAATGCCGTTGTTCAAGTTGGCGGAGAAGATTTGTCGCAACACTTGATTCAATATGGCGGGACCGCCTATCCGGGTGATTTTGGCAATGCGGTTATTTTTGGCCACTCGGTTTTGCCTCAGTTTTTTAACCCTAAAGACTATATGACCATCTTTTCTCTTTTACCAACGGTAGAATATGGTGATGAGATTTTGGTTGATTTTGATGGCGTTCGTTATCGCTATCAGGTTGAGGAGATGGTGGAGGTTAAGCCTGATGATTTGGCGATTTTAGAACAGCGGTTTGATGATTCTTATCTTTCTATGGTTACCTGTGTTCCCCCTGGTACCTATCTTCGTCGACTAGTAGTTAGAGCCAGACTGGTAAGGTAAATTTCTAATTTTAAATTTTAAAGTGCGTTATCTTGGTATTGATTACGGTAAAAAAAGGATTGGTTTGGCTCTTGGCGAAAAGGGCCTAGTGGCCCCTCTTTTAGTTTGCCCAAATAATAAGAACATCTTTGATTCGATAAAAGAGGTTTGTTTTGATGAGGCGATTGATCAGGTGGTTTTAGGTTTTAGCCAGGACCTAAAAGAGGAGGTTAACCTGTTTGCCAAAAAGCTAAAAGAGCACCTTGCTTTGCCGATTGTTTTTCAAGATGAAGCTTTGACAACCAAAGAGGCCGCTGATAAAATGCTCGTAAGTCAAACTAGGAGAAAGGATAGAAAGGGGAGAATTGATGCTGTTGCTGCTGCTCAAATTTTAGCTGCTTATTTTGTCGATAACAAAGATTAATTAGAAAAATTTTAAAAATAAACTTATTCAGAAAAGGAGGTGACTATGTTTAAAAATATTATTGCTCCGGTCCAAGCCTGGTTGTTGTCTCAGGAACGCTGCGTCGGCTGTGGAACACCTCTAGAAAAAGCCAAGCGAACTAAAAGAAAAGATAAGACCGAAAAAGTAACTTGCCAATGCGGCCGGATTTTTATTTACGATCCTAAAACCAAAAATTATCGCCGGGCCCTCTTTAAAGAAGTTTAATAAAGAAAATAGACATTATTTTTATGTTGTTGAAGGAAAAACTTTCCGGCTTGAATCTCCTTTTTTCAGGAGGTTTTTTTATTTTTTTAGCTCTTCTTGTTGGGTTTTTTGTTTACTCGGCTAATTTGGGGCCGGTTGATTCAGATAGCCAAGAAGAAGTAATGTTTGTTATTTCCTCCGGGGAAAACTTAAAGTCGGTTGCTAGTCGATTAGAAAAAGCCGGTTTAATTAAAAAAGCTTGGCCTTTTATTATTTTGGTTCAAAAAGAAGGTTTGAGTCAAAAAATTCAAGCCGGAAGCTTTCGACTTTCGCCGGCTATGGGGGCCGAAGAAATTGCCAAAAACCTAACCTCTGGCTCGTTAGATGTTTGGGTAACGATTATTCCTGGCACAAGAGCCGAAGAAGTAGCTTTGGTTTTAAAGGAAAGATTATCGGGTTTTGATGAAATTTGGTTTGAAAACTTAAAGGCCAACGAGGGCTACTTAATGCCCGATTCCTATCTTATTCCCCAAAATGCCTCTTGGGATAATTTCTGGCAGATTATTAAAAAAAATTATCAGGCCAAGGTAGATGAGGCGACTCTGTTAAAAGCCCAAGACCGAGGTTTGGACGAGGAGGCCTTAATTATTTTGGCCTCTTTAGCAGAAAGAGAGGGAAAGACCCAGTCCGACCAGCAGATTATAGCCGGAATTTTATTAAATCGGATAAGAAATGATTGGCCTCTCCAAGTTGACGCTACAGTTCAATATGCTTTGGCCAATCAAAATTGCCAAAGAAGCCACCCGGTCCAATGCGTCTGGTGGCCGAAAGCAACCAGCCAAAATATCAAAACAATTAGTTCTCCTTACAACACCTATCAAAATAAGACCCTTCCACCAGGGCCAATTTGCAACCCCTCACCGGGAGCAATTGAGGCAGTTGCTAATGCCCCTCAAGATTCACCCTACTGGTATTATTTATCAGACTCTTCGGGGGAGCTTCATTTGGCTAAAACCTTAGCCGAACACGAAGAAAATATTAACCGTTATTTAAGATAGGCGGTTTAATATAATGAAGAAGAGTTTTTAATAATTATTTTAAATACAAAATACAAAATACTAGATACTATTCGCTCATTCCCTTGCAATTTTTTTAGCCCTATGTTATATTAATCTCATTGCTTCTTTGGTATTTAATTTAAGATCACTTTGTTGATTTCAAAAATTATTGTCAGCCGGGTTAATTATTAGGATAAAAAATATCCCCAGTCAGCGAGGGGGTTTTTTTTAATGGCCTTTCTTTTTTTGACTTTTGATCGGCGGCCTGGTTGTTTTTTTGACGCTATAAGAGTTTTTTAACTTTTTAATGGAGGTAAATAAAAAAAATAATCAGGTTGTTTTAGGCAAGAAGTATTTTAAGCTGCCTCCTTTGGATCTTCTGGCCGTTCAAAAAGATTCTTGGCAAGAGTTTTTAAAAGATGGCATTGCCGAGGGGTTGAACGGAATTTCTCCGGTTAAAGATCAGACCGGCCAACGCTGGCAATTGGATTTGGGCGATTATCATATTTCCGAAACCAATACTACTTCCCAAGAAGCTATTCGTCGTGGCCTTTCTTACACGGTTTCGGTTGATTGTGACATTACTCTAACCAGCCTTCAGACTGGCCGAACCTGGCAAAAACGGACTTTTCTTTTTGATTTGCCCCAAATGACCCAACGGGGAACCTTTATTATTAATGGTGTTGAGCGTTGTATTGTTTCTCAGGTTACTCGCGCCCCTGGTGTTTATTTTACCGATGATGTAGATAAGCGAACAGGAAAAACTCTTTATGAAGCGGAAATTAGACCGCTTTTTGGGTCTTGGCTGGAATTTGTTAGCAACAATGATAATGTTATTTCTGCTCGAATTGATCGACGGCGAAAATTCTCGGCTACCGTTATCCTAAAAGCTTTAGGAATGAGTAGCCAGGAAATTGTTGATCAACTCGGCGAAACCATTGTTCCTACTCTTAATAATGACACAACGGAGACTCGTCAGGAAGCCTTAATCGAGATTTATCAGAAAATGCGCCCCGGTGAGCCAGCGGTGATTGAAAATGCCGAGGAATTTTTCCAAAATGCTTTTTTTAACCCTCGCCGCTATAGTCTTAGTCCGGTTGGTCGTTACAAGATTAATAAACGTTTGGGGTTAAAAACCAAAAATAATCCTGAGGGGATGGTCTTAAAGAAGGGTGACTTTTTAGCCACCCTTTCTTATTTAGTTGGCTTGCTTGAAGGAGAAGGAAAGATCGATGATATTGATCATTTATCTAATCGTCACCTTCGTTGTGTGGGCGAATTAATTTCTCAGGTGCCTTTTAGAATTGGCTTGTCTCGTTTTGAGCGGATGATCAGAGATCGAATGGTTTTATTGTCTCGCGATCAAGATGTTAATTTATCCGCCCTAATTAATAGCCAGCCAATTATTGCCGCTATCAATGAGTTTTTCCGAACCAACAGGCTTTCGACCATCCTTGATCAAACCAACCCCTTATCCGAACTTGATAACCTGCGTCGTTTGTCGGTCATGGGTCCGGGTGGTTTAACCAGAGAAAGGGCCCCCTTTTCTATTCGCGATGTTTCCGCCTCTCAATATGGTCGAGTTTGTCCGGTCAGAAGTCCCGAGGGGCAAAATATTGGCTTGGTTACCTATTTGGCTCTTTATGCCAAGGTTAATGAATATGGCTTTTTGGAAACTCCCTATAAAAAAGTAGTTAAAGAAACTCGTGGTGGTAAAACCAAAATGAAAGTGACCGATGAGATTGTTTATCTTCCTGCTGATGATGAAGAGGAATATTACATTACGGCCAATGACGTTGTCATTGACAAAGATGGCTATATTACTGAAAAATTAGTCCCGGCTCGATATCAGGGCGAGTTTTTAGACGTTTCCGTCGATCAAGTCCAATTGATTGATGTTTGTCCACGCCAAATTGTTGGTGCTTCGGCTTCCCTAATTCCTTTTCTTGATCATGACGAACCCTCCCGAGCCTTAATGGGCTCACACATGGAATGTCAGGCTGTTCCTTTAATTAAACCCGATGCTCCTTTGGTTGGGACCGGCATGGAAGCGGTTATTCCTCAGTCTTTGGGTCGAACCGTTAGAGCCCGTCACGCCGGTAAGGTGGTTTATGTTGATGGTCAAAAAGTAATTGTTAAGGTTGACAAACCCAAAAAGCTTAAAGAGGATAAGGAGGAAAATGACAATATTGAAATTAGTGGCGATGAGGAAACTTATTCAATTAGTAAATTTGTTCGCACCTCTCCTTACGGTACTTGTTATTCTCAAAAACCGGCTGTTAGGGTTGGCCAAAAGATTAAAAAAGGCGATTTGGTTATTGATGGTCCTTCTTGTGAAAACGGTGAGCTGGCCTTAGGCAAAAACTTGACTATTGCTTATTGTTCTTATGAGGGTTTGGGTTATGAGGACGCGATTGTAATTTCTGATCGTTTAGTCAAGGAAGATTTATTAACCTCGATTACTATTAATGAGTATACCGCCGAAGTGGCCGATACAAAACTTGGACCGGAAGAGCTGACTGCCGATATTCCTAACGTTTCTGAAGAAGAGTTGGCCAAATTGAGTGATGATGGTATTGTGGTTATTGGCTCCCGAGTTGCCGCTAACGATATTTTGGTGGGTAAAATTGCTCCCAAAGGGGAGACAGAATTAACGGCCGAAGAAAGACTGTTGAGGGCTATTTTTGGTGAGAAGGCTCGAGAAGTAAGAGATACATCCTTAAGAATGCCCCATGGTGTTGAAGGCGTGGTAATTGAGGTTCAGATTCTTGATCGGGAGGAAGATGAGGAATTACCTTCCGGGATTAATAAAAAGGTAACCGTTCGGGTAGCCCAAATGAGAAAAATCAAAGTTGGTGACAAACTTTCCGGTCGTCATGGCAATAAGGGGATCATTTCCAAAATTGTTTCTGAGGCTGACATGCCTTATTTATCTGATGGCACGCCGGTTGATTTGATTATTTCCCCTCTTTCGGTATTATCAAGAATGAATTTAGGCCAACTTTTAGAAGCCCATCTTGGTTTAGCGGCCCAAAAATTGGGCTATCGAGTAGCCTTGCCTGTTTTTGAAAAATTTGATGAAAAGTTTTTGGCCGAAGAGTTTAAGAAAGCCGGTTTAGAGGAAGATTATAAATTAACCGTCTTCGATGGTCGAACTGGTGAACCCTATGAGGAAAGAGTGGTAGTTGGTAATGCTCATATTTTAAAGCTTGTTCATATGGTGGAGGATAAAATCCACGCTCGCTCTATCGGCCCTTATTCTTTGGTTACTCAACAGCCCCTAGGCGGCAAAGCCCAAATGGGTGGTCAGCGTTTTGGGGAAATGGAGGTTTGGGGTTTGGAGGCCCATCGAGCCGCTCATGCCCTTCAGGAAATGTTGACTATTAAAAGCGACGATGTGGTTGGTCGAGCCAAAGCCTTTGAGGCGATTGTCAAAGGAACTCAGATTCCCCAATCACGGATCCCGGAATCGTTTAAAGTTTTGGTTTCCGAGTTAAAGAGCTTGAGCTTGGCGGTAACCCCAGAAGGAGTGGTTGAAAAAGAACCAGAAGATGTGGTCGAAGAAATTGAAGAAGGGTCTGGTGAGGCTGTTTCTTTGCCTAAGACTCAAGCTCAAAAAAAAGAAGCGGCCAAAAAAAAGAAAAAAGAGAAAAAGACCAAAAAGGACAAGGCCGAAGGTAAAAAATCAACTCTTTCTCGTCATTCTGAGGGTACTCCCGAAGAATCCCGTTCAGGTAAGGAATGAGATCCTTCTCCGCCAGTTGGCGGATCAGGATGACGGGGGGAAATTTTTAAAAATTAAATCATTAAAAATTAAGAACTAAAAATTTAAAATTAAATAAAGAGATGGTTGATAAACGCTATTTTAACGATCAAATTGCCGACTTTGAGGCCCTAAAAATAAAACTAGCCTCACCAGAGGAGGTTCGTTCTTGGTCTCATGGCGAAATAACCAAATCAGAAACGATTAATTACCGCACCCTAAAGCCGGAAAAAGACGGTCTTTTCTGTGAGCGAATTTTTGGTCCCACTCGTGATTGGGAGTGTTATTGCGGTAAATATAAGCATCGTCGTTATGAAGGGGTTATTTGCGATAAGTGTGGTGTTGAGGTCACTCGATCTCGAGTTAGAAGAGAGCGCATGGGTCATATTAGTTTGGCTGCTCCCTGTGCTCATGTTTGGTATTTTAAGGGTTCGGTTTCGCCATTATCAATTCTTTTTGGCGTTTCCAATAAATACTTACAGCGAGTTATTTACTTTACTAATTACCTAATTATTGAGGTTGATGAAGAAAAAAGAAAAAAGGTTTTATCTAACTTGGGTCGAGACCATAAAAACGAAATCGATAAAATTAGGTTAGGCCAAAAGCAAAAAATAAAAGAAATAAAGAATAAAGCCCAAAAAGAAAAGGAAGAGGTTAAGAAAAAAATTAAAGACAAAGAGGCTCAAGAATTGGCCTTAACGGAGTTGGAAATTCAGACTAAAAGAAAAATTCAACAGACCAAAGTCGAACAAGAAAAGCAGGAAAAAACCATTGATCGTTTATATCAGTTCTTGGAAAAAAAGGTTAAATCGATGGCTTTTCTGGATTTTCTTTCCGAAGATGAATATTTTACTCTTTGTGATCATGGGGCTGGCGATTTCTTTACCGCCAAAATGGGGGCCGAAGGCCTAATTTCGGCAATTAAGAAGCTAGATCTAAAAAAGACTTTAAAAGAGCTTAGAAAGGCTACCAAAGAAACTCGCAGTAAAACTAAGTTAAGAAAACTTTATCAGCGTATTACTTTAATTAATGACCTGATTGAGGCGGAGATTGATCCGGTTTGGATGATCATGGATATTTTGCCGGTTTTACCGCCCGATTTGAGACCAATGGTCCAATTAACCGGGGGTAAATTTGCTACTTCTGATCTTAACGACCTTTATCGGCGGGTTATTAACCGTAACAACAGGCTTAATAACTTAATTGATATTGGCGCTCCGGAAATTATTTTGCGAAATGAAAAGCGGATGCTTCAGGAGGCGGTTGACAACTTAATTGATTCTTCTCAAATTCGTCGTCGACAGCGATCTTCTTATCGAGAGCTACGCTCCTTGTCGGAAATGCTTAAAGGTAAAAAAGGTCGTTTCCGCCAGAACCTACTGGGTAAAAGAGTTGATTATTCCGGTCGTTCAGTAATTATTGTCGGGCCAAAATTAAAACTTGACCAGTGCGGCTTACCCAAAGAAATTGCTCTAGAAATGTTTAAGCCTCACGTTTTACATGAAATGATTATCCAGGGTTTGGCTCCCAATATTCGTTCGGCGAAAGTGGTTTTAGAACAGCGCCCGCCGGAGGTTTATGATGTTTTGGCCAAAGTAGTGAAAAACAAAGTAGTTTTATTAAATCGTGCTCCCACTCTTCACAAACTATCGGTTCAGGCTTTTTATCCGGTTTTGGTTGACGGTTTGGCAATTAAGCTTCATCCTTGTGTTTGCTCTGGTTTTAATGCCGATTTTGATGGTGACCAAATGGCCGTTCACTTGCCCTTGTCAGAAGAGGCCCAAGTGGAGGCAATTGAAAAAATGACCCCCTCTAACAACTTGTTGAAGCCGGCCGATGGCTCACCGGTTTCTGTTCCCAGCCGAAAAGAGATGGCCTTGGGGATTTATTATTTGACCACAATTGATCCCGCCGGCAAAGTCTATTCTTCTGTTTTAGATTTTAATGAGGCAATTTTAGTCTATCAGCGCGGTAAATTAGGGTTGCGCCAACCAGTCAAGGCTTGGTATCAAGGCAAAGAAGTAAAAACCTCCGTTGGTCGGATTATTTTCAATAAAATCTTACCTGAAGAAATTGGTTTTGTTAATGAAAACGTCGACTCCACCCTTTTAAAAAAGATTTTTAACCAGCTTCTAAATAATAATGATAAAGAATTGGTAGTAGAGATGATTGATAAAGTAAAAGATTTGGGTTTTTGGGCGGGGACAATTTCTGGTTTATCAGTCGGGGTCAATGATAACCTACTTTATCCTAATAAAGACAAGGTTATTGCTCAGGCGGAAAAGAGGGTTTTGGAAGTTAACGAAAGCTTTGAACAAGGTTTAATTACTGAATCAGAAAAAGAGCGTTTAGCTCAGCAAATTTGGATCGAAACCACTGAAGAATTGGCTGACAAAACCTGGGAATTATTTGACGAGACCTCTCCGGTGAAGCTAATTATTGATGCTAAAGTTTCTCGGGCTTCTCGTGACCAAGTAAAACAATTATCGGCCATGCGAGGTTTATTGGTTGATCCGATGGGCAACATTGTTCCTATGCCGACCAAATCTAATTTTAGAGAAGGACTATCTGTTTTTGAATACATCACTTCGGCTCGTGGTTCCCGAAAAGGACTAACCGACACGGCTCTAAAAACTGCCGATGCCGGTTATTTAACTAGAAGGCTAGTTGATGCTGCCCACGACATGTTGGTTCGCGAAGAAGATTGTGGCACTAAGAAGGGAATTAAAATTAGCCGAAAAGGACTACGAGCGGAGAAGTTTGAAGCTAGAGTTTTGGGTCGATTTTTGGCTGAACCGGTTAAAAAAGGTCGAAAAACCCTAATAAAACAGAATGAAATTATTAACGAAAAAGCCCTGAGCCTAATTAAGAAAGAAAAGATTGATTCCGTTGTTGTTCGTTCGGCCTTAACTTGCCAAACTGCTTATGGGGTTTGCTCTAAATGTTATGGCTGGGATTTTTCTACGAGAAAATTAGCCGAAATTGGTACTCCGGTGGGAGTTTTGGCCGCCCAGTCAATTGGTGAACCAGGTACTCAGCTGACGATGAGAACCAAGCACTCTGGCGGAGTAATTGGGGCTGACGTTACTCAAGGTCTGCCTCGAGTTGAGGAATTGTTTGAGACCAGAACTCCTAAGTCTATGTCACCAATTGCCGAAATTGACGGCAAGGTAACAATTAAGAAAAAAGAGGATGGCAACTTAATAGTCATCACTAATGATGACGATGCCAGGGAATATTATGTCCCAGCGATATTAGAATTGAAAGTAAAGAAGGGTGATAAGATTTTGGCTGGAACTCAATTAGCGGCTGGGGCTTTGGATATTGAAGATGTCTTGAAAGTTCGTGGCCGAGAAGAGGCTCAAAAATATTTATTGGCCGAAATTCAAGGCGTTTATGAGTCGCAGGGGATTGGCATTAACGATAGGCACTTTGAAGTCATTATTAGAAAAATGTCTAGCAAGGTTCATATTTCTTCGGCCGGAGATACGGATTTGATTATTGATAGTGATGTTGATTGGGAAGTCTTCCGAGCTGAAAACAGAAAAGCAAGAAAAGCCAGTAAACAGCCGGCTCGAGGCAAAAGAATCGTTTTGGGTATTAGCCGAACTGCTTTAACAACTAATTCTTGGCTATCAGCCGCCTCTTTCCAAACCACGACTAATGTTTTAACCAACTCTTCCCTCAAGGGCAAAATTGACCCCCTGATTGGGTTAAAAGAGAATGTTATTATTGGCCGCTTGATTCCCACTACTCCCGAACGGGCTAAAGTCAACGAAGACTGGCTAGATTTTTGACTTTAGGATGATATAATAGTTAGCAGTCCGAAGTTGATAATTTAAGGCTTGAAGTAGCGAACTTTAGTTCGCGCTTTTCTTTTTTCGTCATTCTGAGGGTACTCCCGAAGAATCCCGATCGAGAAAGGCAACCAAGGACGGGATCCTTCGGCCTTTGGCCTCAGGATGACGAAGGAAATTTTTAACTTATAAAGATGCCTACAATAAATCAATTAACCAGAAAAGGCCGCAAACAAAAGAAAAAAGCGGTTAAGGCCACGGCCCTGCGCGGTTCCTTTAATGCCGCCAAAAGGCAAATGGTCAAAACTATTAACCCCCAAAAAAGAGGGGTGGTTTTACAGACTAAAACCATGACGCCAAAACGGCCTAATTCGGCCCTGCGAAAGGTGGCTCGGGTTAGGCTTTCTAATGGCCAAGAAGTAACTGCCTATATTCCTGGTGAAGGCCACAACATTGTTGAACACGCTCGAGTGATGGTCCGTGGTGGTCGAGTCAAGGACCTGCCGGGCATTAAATATCACATTATTCGGGGTAAATACGATGTCGAAGGGGTAGCTGATCGGAAAACATCAAGAAGCAAGTACGGCACTAAGGCACCGCAAGAAAAATAAATTAAAAAAAGTTCCAAATACCAAATTCCGAGTATCCAAACAATTCACAATTTTTCAAATTCCAAACTTAGTTCAAAATATTATTTGAATGTTGTAATTTGAGACTTGTTTGGAAATAAATTGATATTTGTTATTTGTAATTTTAAAAATTATTAAAATAATTTTTTATGCGTGGAAAAAAAGCAAAACTAAGAAAAGCAGAGGCTGATCCTAAATTTGACAGCCTGTTGGTGGCCAAGGTCATTAATCAAGTCATGATTTCGGGCAAAAAAACTATTGCTCAAAAACATGTTTATCAGGCCTTGGAGGAAGCCGGCAAAAAGACTAAAAAAGAACCCTTGGCGGTTTTGGAAGAGGCAATTGATAATATTAAGCCGCAAATGGAGGTTCGACCAAGACGAATTGGCGGAGCCGCCTATCAAATTCCTATGCCGGTATCAAGCCGTCGCCAACGGTCTTTGGCCATTCGTTGGTTGGTGGATGCGGCCAGAACCCGGCCCAACAAGGAATATCATACTTTTGCCAAAAAATTGGCCGCGGAGATTATTGACGCCGTTAAAAATGAGGGCTTGGCCATTAAGAAAAAGGAAGATACTCACCGAATGGCCGAAGCCAACAAAGCCTTCAGCCACTTCAGATGGTAAATCTAATTTCCAATTTCTAATTTTTAATTTCTATTCAATTTTTATTGTCTAAATTTTTAAAAAATTAAAAACATCTTCGTCATTCTGAACTTGATTCAGGATCTGACTGAAGAAAAAAACAGATCCCGGCTTTCGCCGGGACGACGGAAGAAAAGTTTAAAAATTTAAAATTTTATTTATGAACCAAATTACTAAAACCGAAGATCGAAACATTTCTCTAGACCGAATTAGAAATATCGGTATTATTGCCCATATTGATGCCGGCAAAACCACCACTACCGAGAGGATTCTCTATTACACCGGCAAGACCTATAAAATTGGTGATATTGATGAAGGCGATACCCAAATGGACTGGATGGATCAGGAAAAAGAGCGGGGTATTACCATTCAATCAGCCGCTACCACTACTTTTTGGAAAAAGCACCGAATAAATATTATTGATACGCCCGGCCACGTTGATTTTACGGCCGAAGTGGAGCGGTCGTTGCGGGTTTTGGATGGGGCAGTGATGGTTTTTGACGCCGAAGAAGGAGTTCAGGCCCAATCAGAGACGGTTTGGCGTCAGGCCGATCGTTATCAGGTGCCCCGAATTTGTTTTTTGAACAAAATGGACAAGTTAGGAGCCGATTTTGCCGGGTCGGTAGCCATGATTGAAGAAAGACTAGCCGCCAAGCTGGCTATTATTGCCCTTCCAATTGGCAAAGAGCAGTCTTTTCGCGGCATTGTCCATGTCTTAGATCAAAAAGCCTATATTTGGGAAGATGATGAATTAGGGGCCAAAGTTAAAGAAATACCGGTTCCAGACGATTTAAAAGAAAAGCTAGCAAAAACCAGAGCCGATTTAGCGGAATTGGTGGCGGGTGAAGACGAGGCTCTAATGGAAAAGTATTTGGCCGATGAAGAGATTTCTACTAAAGATTTGATTGCCGGTATTCGTCGGGCCACTATTGCCAACAAGGTTGTTCCTCTTTATTGTGGTACTTCTTTGCGAAATAAAGGCGTTCAGCCGGTGATTGACGGGGTGGTAGATTTCCTGCCTTCCCCCTTGGATGTGCCGCCGGTTACCGGTAAGGATCCGGCCACCGATGAGGAAATTACCCGAAAGCCGGATAATAAAGAGCCGTTTTGCGCTTTGGCTTTTAAAATCCAAACCGATCCCCATGTGGGCAAGCTGACTTATTTGCGGATTTATTCCGGTACTCTAGAGGCCGGTTCTTCAGCTTATAATGCCAACACCAGAAATAGCGAGCGAATTGGCCGTCTGTTGTTAATGCATGCTAATAAAAGAGAAGAAATTGACCAGGCCTATACCGGGGAAATTGTGGCTGTTATTGGTCTTGACAATGTTAAAACCGGGGATGCTCTGTGTTCTAAAGATGAACCGATTTTATTGGAAGCCATTTCTTTCCCTGAGCCGGTAATTTCTTTGGCGATCGAACCGGAAGCCCGGGCCGATCAGGAAAAATTAGCTAAATCTTTGGGGCGGCTTTCTGATGAGGACCCCACTTTTAGAGTAAAAACCAATCAAGAAACCGGCCAAACCCTAATTTCCGGTATGGGAGAGCTGCATTTGGAGATTTTGGTAGAGCGTTTGCGCCGGGAGTTTGGTCTTAAAGTACGTACCGGTAGTCCCCAAATTGCCTATCGGGAAACAGTTAGCAAAATTGAAGAAGCGGAAGGAAAATATATTCGCCAGTCCGGCGGGCGGGGCCAATATGGCCACTGTCTGTTACGGGTTGAACCCAAGGGGCGGGGTGAAGGCTTTGAGTTTGATTCCGAAATTAAGGGTGGTCGAATTCCTCAAGAATTTATTCCGGCCATCGAAAAAGGGGTTATTGAAGCCATGGATAAAGGCGTCGTCGCCGGCTATCCTCTGGTAGATATGAAGGTGGTTGTTTTTGATGGGTCTTTTCATGATGTTGATTCTTCGGAAATGGCTTTTAAGATTGCTGGCTCAATTGCCCTTCAGGCTGCGGCCAAGAGAGCGGCCCCCAAGGTTTTAGAGCCGATTATGAAGCTAGAGGTTACCTGTCCGGAAGAATTCATGGGCCAGGTTATCGGTGATATTTCTTCTCGTCGGGGCCAAATTGGCGGCAGTAAGGTCAGAGGCAATACCCGGGTGATTACTGCTGAAGCACCTTTGGCCGGACTATCAGGCTATGCTACCGCGGTCAGAAATATTACCGGCGGTCGGGCTTCTTTCTACATGGAGCCATCCCACTACCAAGAATTGCCAAGAAATATTCAAGAAGACCTAGTCGCCAAGACGAGAGGAGAAGAAGAGAGGTAAGATAATTTCCAATTTCCAATTTCCAATTTCCAAGCAATTTTCAATTAAAAAAACGGTATTTTAAAGTTTTTCAAAAAAAACTAGTTTTTGCCTGCCCAAGAAATGGCTGACGGTAAAAATAATAAGGACCAGCTAGAAAAATTTAACCTTGAAGAAAGAACGGCTAAGTTTGGAGAAAATGTTATCTCTTTTTGTTTAAATTTGCCGAAGAATGAGATAACAAAACCTCTTATTACTCAGTTGGTTAAGGCGGCTACTAGTATTGGGGCTAATTATTGTGAAGCAGACAACGCCGAGTCTAAGAAGGATTTTAAACACAAAATCGCTATTTCTAAAAAAGAAGCGAAGGAATCAAAACATTTTTTAAGAATGGTCGGTCAGGTTGTTTCTAAAGAAAAGAATGAAGCTCGAAAATTGTGGATTGAGGCAAAAGAGCTTACCTTAATCTTTAACTCTATTTATAATAAAGTAAAATAAGCATTTGGTTTTGGAAATTGGTTATTTTTTTGGGTCAATTGGGTCAATGGGTTAATTGGAAACTTTTTTGGGTTAATTGGAGCAATTGGGTCAATTGGAAATTTATAAGGTTTTCCCTCTTGCCAAAATAGAAAGAGTTTGATATATTAAGAACCAGCCTCAAGTGATGAGGCTTTTAATTTGCAAAAAGAAAAAAGTTATAATAAAATCATTAATACATGGCTGAAAAATTTGAACGCACCAAACCCCATTTAAACATTGGCACCATTGGCCACGTTGACCATGGTAAAACTACTCTCACCGCCGCTATCACCAAGGTTTTATCTAACCAGTCCGGTAATAAGACCGAATCTTTTGACTTTAATCAAATCGATAAAGCTCCTGAAGAACAAGAGCGGGGTATCACCATCGACATTTCTCATATCGAATACGAAACCGAAAAACGACACTACGCCCACATTGATTGTCCCGGCCATGCCGATTTTGTTAAGAACATGATCACTGGTGCGGCTCAAATGGACGGGGCGATTTTGGTTGTTTCGGCCGCGGATGGCCCCATGCCTCAAACCAGAGAGCATATCTTGCTGGCTCGTCAGGTGAATGTTCCCTCTATTGTGGTTTTCTTAAATAAAATTGACCTAGTTGATGATGAAGAACTGGTTGATTTAGTAGAAGTTGAAATCAGAGAACTATTGACCAAATATAAATTTGATGGCGAAAAAACCCCCATTATTCGCGGTTCGGCTCTAAAAGCCCTGGAGACTGATGGTAAAGACGAAAAATGGGCTAAGCCAATCTTAGAATTAATGGAAGCAGTTGACACTCATATTCCTGAACCCAAAAGAGATACCGATAAGCCATTTTCCATGGCTATTGAAGATGTTTTCTCCATTAAGGGCCGTGGCACAGTTGTTACCGGCCGAGTAGAAAGAGGAATTTTAAAAGTTAACGAAGAAGTGGAAATTGTTGGCCTTCGTGATACTAAGAAAACCGTTGTTACCGGGATTGAAATGTTTAGAAAAAGCCTAGATGAGGCCAGAGCCGGTGATAACGTGGGTATTTTATTGCGCGGCATGGAAAAAAATGATGTTGAGCGCGGTCAGGTTATTGCTAAGCCCGGCACTGTTACCCCTCATACTGAATTTGAAGCCGAGGTTTATATTCTAAGCAAAGAAGAGGGTGGCCGTCATACTCCATTCTTTTCCGGCTATCGACCTCAATTTTATCTTGGCACTACCGATGTTACCGGTGAGGTAACTTTGCCCGAAGGCACCGAAATGGTTATGCCGGGGGACAATGTTAACGTTAAAGCCAAACTAATTACTCCTATTGCCGCCGAAAAAGGCCTTCGATTTGCTCTTCGCGAAGGTGGTAAAACCGTCGGCGCCGGAGTAATTACGAAAGTAATTAAATAAGCAATAAATTAGGCATTTTACCTAATTTATTAAGCTCCAAATTTCAAATTACAATTTATTTCCAAACAAATTTCAAATAACAAGATTCAAACAATAATTTTAATGATGTTTGTAGTTTGAAAAATTGGCAATTGTTTGGATACTTGGAATTTGTAGTTTGTAATTTTTTAAAGGTTCTTTGATATGGCTGATTTGCGAGTTAGGGTTCGCCTAAAAGCTTACGATCATCGGGTTATTGACGAAGCGGCGGCAAAAATTGTCGAAACCGCCCTATTAACTGGTGCCAAAGTGGCTGGGCCGATCCCCCTACCAACGCAAAGAAAGCTATATTCAGTCCTTACTTCTCCTAACACCGATAAAGACGCCCAAGGCCACTACGAAATGTTAATTCATAAAAGACTGGTCGATATTTTAGAGCCGACCAACAAAACCATCGATTCTCTCCAGCACCTCGATCTCCCCGCTGGGGTGGATATTGAGATAAAGATGTAAAGAGCGATAGCTCTTTCACACGAATTTACACGAACGAAAACACTAATGGACACGAATAATTTATGGATTTTCCCTTATATTTCCCGTATCCTCCCTTATATTCCCGTATTTCTTCCCGTATTTCCCTATTGATGGATGTTGTCTGTTCGGGCGCCCACAAGGGACGCCCCTACATTATTATGGCCGCTGCCTAGATTATTATAAACTTCGAAGATACAACCACGTACTTTATAAGTTAGCTCCTCGTATAGCAACCTGCTTCGCTTGTTAGCCATATTATCCGTGGAAATCTGCTCCCCTATCTGTGTAAATCCGTGTTTCAGTCTCCAAAACAAACCGTTCCGTTATTGTACAAGGTTTTGACCTGCTCCCCTGTCAACGCATAGTTATAGATGCGGACATCATCGATAAGGCCGTTAAAAGTTGAGCTTCCAGTATATTCTCCAATTATTGTTCTTTGCCCGATATCAATAGGGTCTGTTCTGTCCCAATTATTGATTTCTTTTCCATTAACATATGCTCTTACTTTTGAACCATCAAATGTGTATAGCAAATGAGTCCATTTTCCTACGAGATTATCTGGATAAAAATAATAATTTACTCCAGTGCCAGCATCAGTACCATTTGACCACATCCTTATTCGGACAGAGGTTTCGCCCATCATCTGCAACAGGTGGTTCCATGGTGATCCTCGATTATTTCTAGCGACTATTCCGCCTGCATCACCGCTATTAGGATGAATCCACGCGCTTATTGTAAAATTAGACGAGAAATTTGCTATTGAGGAGTCATTCCCAACATCCACATAATCGTCCACCCCATCAAAACTCATCGCACTATTTATTTTTCCACTTCTCCCGTTATACCAAGCGCCGGTTCCGTCTGTAGGGGCGGAACACGTTCCGGCGGAGGTTTGGGGAGCGCTTGCGCCGATATTAATTGTCCCATGATTGTCATTGCCCGAAACATCATAGGCCGTGGTGCCTTGGCATTCATCAAAGCGCCAATGCCCCACCGGCCCGCCGCGATTATAATCCCAGGCGATTTGCGCCGGAGTCCGGGCGTAGTCGTAGATACGGACATTGTCCATCAGGCCATCTAAGCCTGCCGCAGAAGATGAGGGTGTGGGATTGCCAAGTCTTAAAGCCGTTGCTGTATCTCGAATACCGCTCCAACTTTTTGTATTTTGCTCTACAAGAATGCCATCAACCAATATTTCAATTTTATTGTTTGTGGGGTTAATGACAATGCTGTAAAAATGCCAATCTGTGTCGTTTATGGTGTTTGTGGGGGCGGCAACCCAGTGTTGGGTTGATCCGTCATAAGTTATAACGGACAATGTATTGGTATTTCCCGTTCCCTTATCGCCACCAGAACCAACAACACTATCAAACCATATAAGCAGAGGTTGGTTAGTGCTATGTGTCCCTTTTGTTATGAAATCATTGTCCTTGCTGATATTATTAATTTTTCCCCAAAATGAAATGGTTGCTTCATTGAGTTCAATAGAGTTAATATCTGCAGTATCAACATAATCATTCCCGTCAAATTTTAGGGAAGCTCCAGACGAGTTGTGACCTACATTCCACGATGGAGCCGAATCACCAACTCCCAAAGTTCCACTATTACCGTTGCCCGATGTGTCACGGGCCGTAGTTCCCGTGTTTTCCTCAAATAACCACTCGGCCACGGGCGGGCGGCAAGTGTCACTAGATCCCGGTACGCAATACTCTTGTGATGCCGATCCGCCGGGAGCGGTGGAACCGGTGTTTCCTGATGATTGCCCCATCACCGCTGCCATGCCTTGGTTGTAGTCCTGTCTAACCTCTTCTTCTGATAAGGCGTAGTTGTAGATTTTAACTTCGTCAATGAGGCCGGAAAAGTGACCCCAAGATCCGGCTCGAGCTCCGATGTAGAAAGTTGAGTTGTTTGTGCCGAGATCACCCGATTTGTTTTCTGAAGCAACAACCTGGCTATTTTTATAGAATTTGGTGATGGATCCATCGTAGGTCCAAACAATGTGTTGCCATTGGTTGGCAATAATTGTCCCGGCTGGTGCATTAATCATATCGCCTTCGTATGCTCCATTATGATAGGCATTAGCTTTAAGACCTCCATTGTGGTCGAGTCCAAATTCCCAAGCTGAAGAGTAGCCCTTTTCTACAATTGGATGTTCGTTGCTGTCTATAGTCGAAGGATTGATCCAAGCTGAAACAGTGATGTTGGTAACATCCAAGGGACTGTTTGAGGCGTCTGTTTTATAAAGATAGTCATTCCCGTCGAAGGAAAGAGCTTTTCCAATTTTTCCTTCATTAGTCCAGCTTGGCGCTGAATCGCCGGTTCCCAATGTCCCATTTAAAGCCGAACCCCCGAAACCGGAGTTATTGACTGTTGTTCCATACCCTTCATCAAACCGCCAGTGGGCGATGGGTTGGGGCATGCGGGCGGCTCCTGGCATACTGCCTTGCATGTCTTCCAGGATTTGTTTTTGCGTCCGGGCGTAGTTGTAAATACGAACGTCGTCGATATCGGCGTTTATTTGAGCGTCTGATCCGTCTTCTCTTGCTCCAATAATCCAATTGTGGGAATTGAAAAAATTATAATTACCTTCAATGGTTCCCGAGTTGGAAAATATTCCGTCTAAGTACGTTTTGATTATATTGTCTGATCGAACGACAGTTAAAAACCTCCATCCAGTATTTGTTAAGGATGAATTGCCAATATTAATTATCTTATCGCCTGAGTTTGCATCATTTCTAAAAGACATGTAACCTCTTCCACCATTATTATTTATATCGTAGATCAATATATCCCCTTCTCCATTGAAGGTTCCCTTGCTAATTACCGCTTTGAAATCGCTGGAAGAGTTTTGATTAATCCATAAGGATATTGTCCAATTGCTGACGCCTAAATTGAAATTATTTCCAGCGTTGATATAATCATCACTCCCATTAAACATTCCCGCGTTTCCATATTTCCCTGGCGCATAGCGGCTGGTAGAAGAGCCGGACCAGGTGCCGTCATTGCCATAGCTAGAAATGTCGGCAAGAGTGGTGTTATTACTGGAATCATCGAAAGTGTAATGCGCCACCGGTCCTGGCGCCCAGTTGTAGAGGGCTTTGACTTCAGCAGGGGAAAGGGCACGGTTGTAGACTCTTGCCTCATCAATGATTCCATCAAAATGATGAATATTGCTTACATCGTATTTACCAATGTGTAGATTATGGTTAGCAGAGAGAATGTTTCCATTTGCTGGCTGAGCTGCACCATGAGGTTTACCATTTAAATAAAGTTGTAGCTTTTCTCCATCATAAACAGAAACTACAAAATGCCATGTATTTGTGCTTAAGTTTGTTTTTCCTGAAACTGATCTAGTAGAAAAAGATCCTGAGGAAGTTATGACTGCTGATTCAAGCTTGCTTTGGTAAATTCCCAGGGAGTATCCTTTTGCGTTATTCTCTGATTTATAAAATATTTTATGGTCAATATTAATGGTTTCTGGGTTGATCCAGGCAGCAAGTGTTATTTGATCACCCGTGATATCTAAGCTATTGTTGGCAACGTGATTAACATTAACATAATTACTATTAGCTCTTATAAAACTTCCTCCATTGCCAAACACTCCTGCCCCGGTGGTCGGAGGAGTGGCGCCGACACCTTGGCCATGATTATCGTTACCGGAGGAGTCAATCACTTCACCAGCCGTGCCGTTCCATGATGCCTCGTCCATTTTCCAGTAGCCTACCAAGCTATTTGACAGGCCCACCTCGGGGGTGACACCCCCGAGGTGGGCAGACATTCCCTTGGTTGAGCCAGTACCAGTCAAGCCGGCGGCATAGTCAGCTTTGATTTGTTCTTCAGAGCGGGCGTAGGGGTAGATTTTAACTTCGTCGATGAAACCGTTAATATTACTTTCCCAGGCAGAACTTTTATAAAAGGCACCAATATTAATTCTAGTGCTTAGGTTGGAACTACCTGTATATGTTGATTCAAGACTATACCCATCAAGATATAAATTTGAAGTGCTTCCGGTGTGAGTTAAAGCAAAAAAATGCCAGTTATTGTCATCTACTTCGGGACCGGTGCTTCCATAGGCTACTCCGTGATGAGTTATTCTTATTTGCCCGCTGGCAGTGGTAGAAACGGCTATTCCTCCTCCGCCACTGGACGAGTTCCCAATGACAACTATTTCCTCAACAGTGCTGGTTGGACTTAGTTTGAACCAACCACTGGCAGAGAAATCTCCCCATGAGGAAATATTGGTGGTTATGTCAACATAATCATTACTCCCATCAAACTTTAGACATTTCCCAGCCACACACATATCCTCCGTTTGCCATGTAGGGGCGGAGGAGCCGGTGCCTAAGGTGCCGTCATTTCCCTGCCCACTGGAGTCATAGGTCGTTGTGCCTGTGCCTTCATCAAATTTCCAATACGCCACCGGGCCGGGAGTGATTTCTTCGGAGTCTAGGGAGGTGGTGGGTTCGGTGGAAGTATATTTTTTAATAAAAATTAATTCCCAATCTTGGTTTATTTGGTTATTGTAAAAAATAAAAGAGGTTGGTGTAATCTCTGTGGTATTAGTGGTGTTAATATTTTTTCTTTCACTCCCATCAATTTTTAAAATTATTTTGCTTGGCGTCCAATACGTGTCTATACGATATTGGGTGTCGTTTGTATTAACTGTCCCTGTTTCTGTAGAGCTGTCAACTATTGAGCCACCGACCCTTTTGTATACACCCTGATCTGAATATGCTGATCCTTGCCATTCAAATCGATAATAATTTGAACCGTCTTGAACAATGTCCAAATATTGCATATTATCGCTTGGATAATCCAGTCTTTTAGTCATTAATATTTGGGCGTGGCCAGACGAGGGTAAGTTTACGCTTTTAGAAGGAGACTCGGCGTCATTATCGCCGGTTCTTATTTCAACCCAATTGTTTTCCTGGCTCCAATTATGAGAATTGACAGGAGAGTTTGTGTCAACGGTTGACCAGGTATAGTTATCTGTTGTATCAGTTGAGAAATCATCAAAAAACTCAAACACATTATCTCCACTCTCCACATTGCTTGCTTGACTGTTCCCGTAATAGACATAAACGGTAGTGGCATCGGTGCCATCATAAACAGTCGGCACCTTGGTCCACACTTTAGTATTAGCATCATTACAACCAGGGTTGTTCTCTTCGATCCAGTGGGGTATAAGGTTACCATTGATATCAGTTATTCTTAAATCATCACAGGTGTCTTGCATCTTACCGGCTGTTATTAAAGAAGCTGTATCTAGAGTAATAGCGACTTGAAAATCTTCTAAATCCTCGCCATTATCATTACTAATGTTAACCGCTTTCCGATAAATCCACGTCTCGTTCCACCAAGACGCTTGAGTAGGCTCCGGACTTCTCAAGAAAAACACCACCGCCCAAGAAGCAACTAACACTCCCAAGATAACCAACCAAGTTTTTAAGTGTTTTTTGGGGTGAGTGAAGAGTGGTTCGAGAAAAGAATAGGCTTTGTTGATGAATTTTTTAAGACAACCTTGGAATTTCATTAGGTTAATTAGAACAATTAGAGTAATTTAGTTATTGCTTTCATTTTACCAATATTTTCTCCAAACCGCTTCTAATTTTTCCCCTAAGCCTCTTTCCTTATCTTTAATAATTTTATTCCTTAAACCATTAGCCGTTTGTCTAAAAAGATAACCGTTTTTATTCGATAGTTCTTTAAAAACCTCATAGGTTAACCCCTCCGTCCCAACCTCTCTTCCCGTATATTCCCGTAGTTTTTCCCGTAGGCTCCCGTATTTTCCCGGATTCTTCCGTGAAGCCAAAGGCGGATACGGATACTCACGGGCGGGGGTGGGAATATTAAGCTCTCCTAAATTGGAGCCGGGCTTGGATTTTAAATATCCCAATGTTTGCATTCTTTCCAGATCCCCATCCACTTCTGCCCAGGAAGCATAAGCAAAGCCCAAAAATTCTAAATATTCTAGGGTGGTCGGTCGGGCGTAGCCTTCCTCGATATTGGCCACCATGCTCCGGCCGGCATCATCAATTTGGGCCTTTAGGCGGTGTTCGTTTCTAGGCAAGCGGGGCGTATAGAGTCGGACCAGGTCGTAAAGCAGGCTGGCGGTTTGCCAAAGGGCCGAAGCTTTATAACCGCGGGGGCTTTGGGATTGGCGGTCGATTCTTTCCAGTTTTGGAATTCGAAACGGGAGGTTGGGCCGGGAAGATACGGGAGGTTTACGGGAAGAGTCGCTGTAAATTAACCAGTAGCCATGCAGGGTATTTAGTTGGCCAACCTCTTTCGAGGTTAAACCGGATAAATCCCAGCGACTATAGCTTTCCCAATCCAGACCTAGCTTTTCCCAATTAAAAATTTCCCAATCGGTATTATTAGAATCAATGGATTTGATAAGTTTTTTGAAATTCATGGTTGGAAGTTTGCTTATTGGAATCTGACCGCTCCGTCATTGTAAAGGAGCTTAACCTGTTCATTGGTTAAGGCATAATTAAAGTATCTTAAATCGTCAAATGTCCCAGAGGCGTTTTGGGTGCCCGATTGGGTAAATCCTCCCAAGGTAATATAGCCGCCATTATTGGAATTGGTAAAAACTTTTGGGCTATCCAGCGCTTGCCCGTTTAAATATGCTTGGCCATAAAGGGTACTGCCCTCATTCCACCATTTCATTACCAAGTGAGACCAGGTGTTGCCAGGAGGAACAGAAAAACTGGCAATAGAAACGGCGGGATCGCCTTTGTAAAAGTTAATATTTGTTGAAGAGACGGTAAAATAGGTTCTAACGTTGGCATTGGAGCGAAGCAAATATACTCCTGCCCCCTGAGCGGGGTTTTTTACCCAAAAGGAAATTGTCGCGTTAGTTCCGGATACGCTAAGGTCGCGGGTGATGTAATCATCAATGCCGTCTAGAGAAATACCGGAATTTATCTTTCCTTCTCTTCCGTTATACCAAGCATGAGCGGAATTTTCTGAAGCGCAAGTGCCGACGGAGGTTTGCGGTGCGGTAGCGCCGATATTAATTGTCCCGTGATTGGCGTTTCCCGAAACATCATAAGCAATAGTTCCCTGGCATTCGTCAAAGCGCCAGTGGCCAACCGGTCCGCCCCGATTATAATCCCAGGCGATTTGGGCGGGAGTCCGAGCGTAGTCGTAGATACGGACTTGATCTATCAAGCCATTAAAGTAAAGATTACTGTCAGACTCCCAGCTGCCAATTCGAGCTGAGGTATTATTTAAGGTTACTGCCGTTGCTGATGCGCCATCTACGCTTGCGTTTAAAATCCCATCAATATAAAGGTTTCTTGAAGATTCATCCATCACTCCGCATATATACTGCCATTTTTTAGCGATTGCAGCATTATCTGTTCCATTCACGCGATTGCCTGAATTGCCGGCATCTCCAACATTAAACGAGTAGGTGTGATTCCCTGCTGACCCATCAGAATTAACGTTATACCATAAAAGAGCTGTTGTAGGGCTTCCGTCTTGGCAAAAAATCCCGCCATCGTCGGCGTTGTCAGTTGCTCCTAATGAATTTAAATAAACCCAAGAGCAAATAGTTAGCGATGAGGAGTTGTCCACCCCTTGAAAATTGCTGTTATTAACATAACTACTTTCTTCATCAAACTCCAAGCATCCCCCTTCTTTACAAAAAGCCGTTGAGCGCCAGGTTGGGTTGTTAACTAAGGTACCTTCGTTGTTATTACCGGAAGTATCGTAGGCAGTATCACCAGTTTTCTCGTCAAATTTCCATTCGGCTACCGGTGGGCGGCAGGTATCGCTAGATCCCGGTACGCAATACTCTTGTGATGCTGATCCGCCGGGAGCGGTGGAACCGGTGTTTCCTGATGATTGCCCCATCACCGCCGCCATGCCTTGATTATAATCTTGCCTTACCTCTTCTTCTGACAAGGCGTAGTTGTAGATTTTTACCTCATCGATAAGGCCGTTGAAGTGACTGCCACCAGCATCTTGCCAGGTCCCAATACTCATTCTGTGTCCATAGTTGTTTAAGGTTGAATAAGGTCCAGCAGTGCCGTCAAGCACTCCATTTATGTAGATTTTCATATACCCATAACTGTCGTATGTTGCTAGGATGTGATACCACTCACCAGTATTTAAAGAAGTATTGCTATAGACGTGCCTTTGTGTTCCGTCGTGTACACTAAGATGTGCTTTACGCGCAGCCGTAATTCTAAGGTAGGGAAGATATCTTCCCATAATCATGGGGTTGCTCGAAAAATTATTGCCCTTTATCCAGACAGAGTAGGTAAATCCATTTTGGGATATATTAAACATGCTGTTTGTTGGGCTTGAAACATAGTCATTGCTTCCATCAAAACTCAGCGCTTTTCCCATTCTCCCTTCATTCGTCCAGCCTGGGGCGGAGTCGCCGGCGCCGAGGGTGCCGCTTAAGGATGAACCCCCAAACCCTGAATTATTAGCAGTCGTCCCATACCCCTCATCAAACCGCCAGTGAGCGATGGATTGGGGCATACGAGCGGCTCCTGGCATACTGCCTTGCATGTCTTCCAGGATTTGTTTTTGGGTACGAGCGTAGTTGTAGATGCGGACATCGTCGATGAGGCCGTTAAAGAACTTATAAGTCGGTACAAGCCTTTGGCCTATCCAAAAGTTTTCTGGCGAAGTTATAATGGGTCCTCCCGTTGACCCTGACGACCAACCGACGTTTTGTTTTATTCCATTATAGTATCCGGCCATACTGATGCCATCATAAACAAGAGAGACATGTGTCCATGTGCCCGTTGGTGGTTTTCCATAACGTTCTGTTCTGGTTCCTGATTCGCCACTAATAACAAAATAAATATACCCGCTTATGGTGCTGGCGGCATACCCCCCTGGACCAGTTTTATATTTATCGAATAATTGCATATCTTGCGTATCATTTACTGGACTTATCCACATTGAGATAGTTATATTCTTAACATTTAAGTTATTAGAACTTTCCACGTTTACGCGATCATCACTCCCATTAAACACCCCCGCTCCGCCGTATTTTCCCACCCCCCAATGGGTTCCGGTGCCGGACCAAGTGCCATTATTCCCATAGCCGGAGCGGTCGTAAACTGAACCGCCCGAACCTTCATCAAAGGTATAGTGCGCCACCGGCCCCGGCGCCCATTCATAAAGGGCTTTGACTTCGTCAGGGGACAGAGTGCGATTATAGATTCGAACCTCGTCTAAATAACCATGAAATGGTGCGATATTGCTTTTGCTGGATTCTTGCCCAAAAATTAGGGGTTCAATTGCTTCTGTGTTTAAGGCTAATAATTCCGTGCTTTTTTCATTGTTTAGTTCTCCGTCAATATAGATTCTTATTATTCCCGGCTCAAATGTAGCTACTAAATGATACCATTGGTCGGGGTCAAGCTGATTGCTGCTAGAAAGACTATCAGAATCGGTACCATTGCATAAGAAGAACCAAACCTTACCAGAGGTATTATTTGGATAGTTGGGAGCCAGAAGGTAAGAGGAATGAGTTGAGCTACAATCTCCAGATTTCCATTTGGATATGGCCCAATTATTGTTTAAGCTACTTAATTTGTACCAACCAGCTATTGTTATTTGAGAAGATGGAGATAGGCTACTGTCATTGCCTAGATCAATGTGATCATTGTTACCATCAAACACCCCTCCATTGCCAAATTTTCCTGCTCCGATGGTTGGGGAAGTGGCGCCAACGCCTTGACCGTGATTACCATTGCCGGAAGAATCAATTACCTCATCAGCGGTTCCGTCCCAGGATGATTCGTCCATTTTCCAATAACCAACTAGGCCATCCGATAAATTGGCTTCTCCTCCGCCGATGGCAACAGAAGACCCCTTAGTTGACCCCATCCGTGATAATCCGCTGTTATAATCCGTGAGAATCTGTTCCTCTGTCCGGGTGTAGGGGTAGATTTTAACTTCGTCAATGAAGCCGTTGAAAAAACTGCTACTTTCTCTTCCAATATGGAGAGGTCGATTTAAATTATTCTTGAAAGCCCCTGAGAAACATACACTTGAGACAGACTTCCCATTAATATAGCCTTTAAAACAGTTAGAACTGCTATTGGTTATCAAAATATGAGTCCAAGTGTTACTTCTGATAGCTTCGCCACCATACCAGTGCCAGTTAGTATCTTCTTCAGAATCATTTCTAAACTGGACATAAACTTTACCCCCTGTTGTACCGAAAGTGCCTATTCTGAGATAGCTATATTTGTCTTTAGATAGGAAAAATTGGGTAACACCCTCTTTGACAGGATTGACCCAAAATGAAATTGTAAAGTTTGGTTGAAGATTATAGTCATTAAAACCATTTACCTCGACATAGTCATCACTGCCATCAAAATACAAACATTTTCCACTCACACACATATCTTCCGTTTGCCATGTAGGGGCGGAGGAGCCGGTGCCGAGAGTGCCGTCATTTCCCTGCCCGCTCGAATCATACGCCGTTGTTCCTGTTCCTTCATCAAACTTCCAATACGCCACCGGGCCGGGGGAGATTTCTTCAGTGTTTAGAGAGGTGGTGGGATCAGACGAGGCGTATTGGCGAATCATAACATTATCCAAATAAGTGGTTCCACCTCCATTGCGTGAACCAATTCCACCGGAAGAAATGTCAGAATCAGTTACAGAATGTTTTATAGTATCGTTATAGTAAGTTTTGATTGAGGTTCCATTGCATACAATTTTCCATGATGCCCAGGTGCTATAATCGGCGGAAGTAGCAGAGCCTAAATAAGAAAAATTACCCTGGATTCTTTTGTACAAATCAGCATTTCCTGAGTAATTTGGCCGGAAACCATAAAATGTATTCTCAGTTTTAGAGGTTTTAGCTGTTAACATGTTCATGTTGCTCGTTGCCTTAACTTGTGCTTCAAAAATAGCGTTGGTAAAAGCATCGTTTATCGATGCAATAACTGCGTCGGAGCCAGTAACCTTCACACTGTTTGCTCCACCAAATGAATCATCGCTAGAATAAGAACCGCCAGAACCGTTTACGTTTACCCATTTGCTAGAGAAACCACCGGATTCTCCGTTATCAAAAAACTCAAAGACATTATCTCCACTCTCCACATTATTTGCTTGACTGTTCCCGTAATAGACATAAACCGTGGTTGCGTCAGTGCCATCATAAACAGTCGGTACCTTGGTCCACACTTTAGTGGCGGCATCATTACAGCCGGGGTTGTTTTCTTCGATCCAGTGGGGGATAAGTCTACCGTTGATATCAGTAATACGTAAATCGCTACAATCATTTTGTAATTTACCATCAGTAATTAGAGAAGCAGTATCTAAAGTGATAGCCACCTGAAAATCTTCTAAATCCTCGCCATTATCATTGCTAATTTGTATTGCCCTTCGATACAACCACGTTTCGTTCCACCAAGATGCTTGAGTAGGCTCCGGACTTCTTAAAAAAAACGCCACCGCCCAAGAGGCCACCAACACCCCCAAGATAACCAACCAAGTCTTGAGATGTTTTTTAGGCTCCTTGAAGAGGGGTTCGAGGAGAGAGTAGGCGTTATCGATGAATTTTTTAAACGATTTTCTGTTGAACATATTTAATAGTAATTAAGCGCGGACTAAAGTCTGTTATTCCATTTCCGGTTGGCGCGAGCTTCCACCCAAGGCGGACCCGTCTAAATGGGAGCTATGCTCCCTTTTGTCGGGAAAGCTCGCTATTTCGTTTTTTTGTTTTTTTTGAACTAGCGCAATTTATTGCGCGCATATTAATTTCCAAATTTCACCGCCGCACCATCATTATATAAAGTTTTTATTTGTAACGGGGTTAAGGCATAATTATAAATCCGCACGTCGTCGATGAGGCCGTTGAACCAATAAGTATCACCGGGGATGACCTTTCCAATCCTAGCCCCCGTATAATTAAAAGCAGAAAGAGATGGTTGTGTCGTATGCTCTAAATTGCCATCTACGTAAATTCTAGCGTTTGTCCCATCAATTGTCCCAACGAGATGGTGCCATTCTCCGTCCGTAACAATTGTGGTACTAATAGCGTTTGTGCCATAGACATACATTCTTGCTTTATTATTACTGTCTATGACCAAGGCTCTATCTTTCGTGCTCGCGTGTTCGCCAAATTGATAAATCCACTTCCATGCTCCCGTATCACTAGTTTCAACCCAAGCAGATATTGTAAAAATATTATTACTAATATTCAAACTCTCATCATTCCCCACATCCACCCAATCATCCACTCCATCAAAACTCATGGCGCTGTTTATTTTTCCCTCTTTCCCGTTGTACCAAGCATGAGCGGAATTTTCTGAAGTGCAGGTGCCGGCGGAGGTTTGCGGTGCCGAAGAGCCGATATTAATGGTGCCATGGTTTTCGTTACCAGAGGCATCATGGGCAACTGTTCCTTGACACTCGTTAAATTTCCAGTGGCCAACCGGAGCGCCACGATTATAGTCCCAGGCGATTTGGGCTGGCGTCCGGGCGTAGTCGTAGACGGTAATATTATCAATGTCTCCTTCCACTGGCCGGTATGTGGTATTGTGTGGTGTTCCTCCGATACCACTTAAGTTATCACTAGCGCTGTTCCCGATGCTTCCAAAAGTATCAGAGACCAAAAGTTGACCATCAATGAATATTCTTTGTGTACTACCATCATAAGTGAGAGAAATAAATCGCCACTGCTCTTTATTGGCCGCAACATTTGTTGCTCCTTGGGTATAGCGGCCATTAACTGAGGCCGCATAGTCGTCATCACTGTTGACCCCTATCCAAATAATTGAACCCCCTATTGAAGTGTTAGTGCTTCGATGAAAAATATAGCCCCAATCAGCCGTTTTAATTACTCTTGCCCAAACATTGACAGTAAAACCACCAAGATTATCAGGAAGATTTGGCACTTCAACTAGGTCTGACGAATTGGTAAATTTTAAACCTTTTCCTATTTTTCCAGTCGTCCAGGATGTTCCGGTTATGGTCCCATCATTCCCATTGCCACTTTTATCATAAACGGTATCGCCCGATCCTTCTTCAAAATCCCACTCAGCCACGGGTGGGCGACAGGTGTCGCTAGATCCCGGTACGCAATATTCTTGCGCCGCCGACCCACCCGGAGCAGTGGAACCGGTGTTGGTGCTTGATTGTCCCATTACCGCTGCCTTGCCTTGGTTGTAGTCTTGCTTGACTTCCTCAGGGGTAAGAGCATAATTATAAATCTTGACTTCGTCGATTTTCCCGTCGTATTGTCCGCAGTAATAAGATCTGCACCAATTATCATCGCCAATACGCAAGCTAGAGGAATTTGACAGGTTGACGCTTGACATACTGGAGATATCTTGAGAACCAGCATTTTCTTCGTTTACAAAGAAATTAGCGTTGCTGTCTCTATCTGCTACTACCACAACATGTTGCCACTTATCCATTTCGATAATACTGGTGCTTGAAAGGAAATCATGCCAAGAGCCGTCGTAGATAGCTAGCAGAAGACGGTTACCACTATTAATATTGAATTTAAACCCAGGATTTCCATTTTTAGAAATTATTCCTGGGGCACTTTTCCCATCTGATGGTTTATATATCCAGGCTGATAGAGTGAAGTCTCCGGTTCCTGGATTTAAATTTCCTGTGGGATCGATAACGGAAATATAGTCGTCTACTCCATCAAAACTCAAAGCTTTACCGAATTTTCCTTCATTAGTCCAACTTGGTGCCGAATCGCCGGCTCCCATCGTACCATGAAAATTATTTCTCGAACTATCATGCGCCGTCTCTCCATACCCCTCATCAAATTTCCAATGAGCAATCAGCTTTGAAGAAATTGGTGTAATTTGGGCTGTTTCAGCCTTGTGGCCAAAAACTGCTCCCGACCCCTTGCTTGAGGCCCCGGTAGCATAGTCGATCTTAATTTGTTCTTCAGAGCGGGCGTAGGGGTAGACTTTTACCTCGTCAATTAGGCCAGCATATCGGTTAGTGTAGCCATGACCAATGTAGGCAGTTAGACTGCTAGCGGTGGCAGCAGCATAGCTGGCGTTGGCTTCGTTTGTTTCTTTACCGTTAATGTACCAGTGTAATTTCATGTTTTCTAAATCCCTAACGATTGCAATATGGTTCCACTCGTTTAGGGTGAGGCTTTGGCTAGAATTAAAACCCTGATATGGAGAAGAGTTGGTTCCAGCTGTACCATAGTAATAATTTAGGGCGCCACTTGTTTCCTGAGTAATTGTTCCTTCCCCTCCATAGGCCTTGGCGTAGGGGTTTCTTCTGGCAGAAAAATTAGCCGGTTTTAACCACATACTAATGGTTTGGCTTCCGGTAATCTGAAGAGATTTTGGATTTCCCAGGTCAACATATTCACTGGCATTAAAGCTGTGACATTTCCCACTAATACAGTTTTCCTCCGTTTGCCAGGTGGGTCCATTTACAAGCGTTCCATCATTACCTTGTCCACTCGAATCATGTGCCGTTGTTCCTTCTCCTTCATCAAATTTCCAATGCGCCACCGGGCCGGGAGAAATTTCTTCGGAGTCTAGGGAGGTAGTGGGTTCGGAGGAAACGGCTTTGCATACGGCTATATGGTCTACTCGCATTTTTCTAGCACTTGAATCGGAGTCCGAAAAGATTCCGATGGGGTTAGTCGTATAGTTATTGGTAGTATTAATTGTCTCATCACTAAAGTTTGCATACATATTTCCCCCATATCTCCAAGCGCTTAGACTGTGCCAACTGCTATCGGTGGGATTATTACTAAAAGTTGTTGCCATCGTGGCCCATGTCCCCATACTTATACCATTATGATTTCCATTATTGATATCATCTAAAACCACCAAAGCGCCCACACTTCCTCCGTTGTAGCTTAACCAGAAACCGCTGTCAAGGTCCCCATCGCTTTCCTTCATTACCCTGCTGACAACCTTGATATCTCCTGAGAAAGATTCTTTAGAATAAAGAGCGGTATTATCACTTCCCCAAATTTTTAATTCGCCGTCAACTACTTCATAATCGGAGTCGGTGTTCCATATTGCAGTATTAACACCATCCTCAAAATCATCAAAAAACTCAAAGACATTATCGCCGTTTTCAACACTACTAGCATTAGCATTGCCATAATAAATATAAACCGTCGTTGCATCAGTGCCATCATAAACAGTCGGTACCTTGGTCCACACTTTAGTGGCGGCGTCATTACAGCCGGGATTGTTTTCTTCGATCCAGTGGGGGATAAGGTTGCCATTATTGTCAGTGGTTCTTAAATCAGAACAATCATTTTGCATTTTCCCATCAGTTATTAGGGAAGCAGTATCTAAAGTGATAGCCACCTGAAAATCTTCTAAATCCTCGCCATTATCATTGCTAATTTGTATTGCTCTTCGATACAACCAGGTCTCATCCCACCAAGAGGCTCGAGTAGGTTCTGGGCTTCTCAATAAAAACACCACTGCCCAAGAAGCGACTAACACCCCTAAGATTGCCAGCCAAGTTTTTAGGTGTTTTTTGGGTTCTTTAAAAAGTGGTTCGGCAAGAGAATAAACCCGATCGATAAATTGTTTAAAGCCAATCATTATCGTAAATTACAAATTTCAAATTACAATTTATTTCCAAACAAATCTCAATTAACAAATTACAAACATTTATTAATTATGGCGGAAAGAATGTTTCTTAATTGAATATTTTCATCTATTAGTGTATCAATTTTGACTTTTTTCTTTGGATTAGCTTCTTGTAATAATTTTAACCAATAAATTGTTTCTTTGGCCTCTTTTCTGGCAATTCTTAATCGGTGAAGAAAATCTTTTTTGCCTAGAGCGTCATTGGCTTCTCGGTAATTGGCGCCAATTGATCCTGAGGAACGAATAAGCTGATCAACAAGCTTAAAATTAACGGTATTAGAAGGTAGATCTTTACAAAGTCTAATAATTTTTTTGGCAAATTTTAGCGTTCTCTCTTCTAGGTCAAACCTATTATTATTGGTTTTGTTTGTGGTTTGTGATTTGGATTTTGTTTGGACCATCTTGGAATTTGGAGCTTGTTGTTTGATAAGATAAATAGCTTTGCTATTTATCTTTCCATTTTAACAAAAAATTATCTTGAGCGGGGTGCTTCTTTTTGGCGCGGACTAAAGTCCGCTACTCCAGTCATTTTCGAAGTAGCGCAATTTATTGCGCGCGAACTTGAATTAGCCAATTAAGACTTGGCGTTAGTTTTGGTTGATAAGGGTAGAGCCTTGTGATAGAATTGAACTTGTCTTGAATGGGGGAGAAATCCTCTCTTATCAAGGAGGCAATTTTAATGACTTTATTGGCTCGAAAGTTTTTACAAAAAGCTGGAGTTTATAGGCTAAAAGTTTTTGCTTTGGCCTAATTAATCAAGTAATTAAAGAAGTGTTAAAAGAGCCTCGAAAAAGGCTCTTTTTTTCTGTCATTTTTTGAGAAGGGGATCCTTCTCCGCCGGCTGACGGCTCTTTTCTTGTCATCCCGGACCTGATCCGGGATTTAGGAAGATACAGATCCTGACTTTCGTCAGGATGACAAATAAAAAATAAACATTAAATCATTAAAAATTGAATAGAAACCTGTCTGCCGACAGGCAGGTTAAGAATTTAAAATTAGAAATTATCTTTATGCTTACTGGTTTAATTGGTAAAAAAATTACCATGGAACAGGATTTTACCGAAGATGGTAAAGTTGTTCCTTTAACTGTTGTCGAACTTGGCCCTTGTCGGGTTCTTCAGACAAAAACGAAAGATTCTGATGGCTACCAGGCCGTAAAATTGGCTTTTGGTCAAGGCAAGGGCAAATACAACAAAAAACCAACTCTTGGCGAGGCAAAAAAGGCCAAGCTTGATTTTGCCCCGGAAAAGATTGTTGAAATTCGGGGTCGATTCGGTGATGATATTAAAATCGGCCAGGAAATAACCCTAGACCAAGTTTTTGCCAAAGGCGATAAAGTAAAAGTTTCTGGAACCTCTAAAGGACGAGGCTTTGCTGGAGTAATCAAAAGATGGGGATTTCATGGTGGCCCTCAAACTCATGGCCAATCGGATCGTCTGCGCGCCCCGGGCTCAATCGGCCAAGGCACCGACCCGGGTCGAGTTCATAAGGGCAAGAAAATGCCCGGTCATTTTGGGGTTGATAAAGTAACGGTTAAGAATTTAGCTGTTTTCAAAATCGACAAAGAAAATAATCGTCTTTATTTGACTGGTGCGGTGCCCGGATCAAGAGGAGGATATGTGGCGGTCGAGAAGATAAGCAGCCTATAGGTCTTATGAGTCCTATAGGACATATATTAATTAAAAATTTTTTATGAAAATTTCAATTTACGATAAAAACGGTAAAAAGACGGAAAAGTCAATGCTTTTGCCCAAAAAGATTTTTGAGGCTAAAATTAATTTGCCGCTAATGGCCCAAGCGGTTAAGGTGTTTTTAGCTAATCAACGAATCGCTTTTCCTAAGGCTAAAACTAGATCGGAAGTTACCGGTTCGACCAAAAAGGTTTGGCGACAAAAAGGGACCGGTCGAGCCCGGCATGGCGATAGACAGGCGCCAATTTTTGTTGGCGGCGGCAAGGCTCATGGCCCAAGCGGAGTAAAAAAGCGCCTTTCTTTATCTAAAAAAATGAAACAGGCAGCCCTAAGATCAGCTTTATCTGCTAAGGCTGGCGAAAGCGCAGTTTTTGTTGTTGACGGTTTAGAAGAAACTACTCCTAAAACCAAAAAGGCAGCTGGTTTTCTTGAAAAGCTGGGGATTGCTGACAAAAAAGCCACCCTATATTTATCAGAAAAAAATGATAATATTATTCGGGCTTTTAGAAACTTGCCTAACGTTAATATTGATTTGGCCAATAAAATTAATGCTTATCAGGCCTTATCGTCGGGGAAAATAATTTTTACCAAAAAAGCCATTGAAGTTTTGAAAAAAAGACTATGAAATTAGCTGATGTTATAAAGAAACCATTAATAAGCGAGAAGTCAATGAAGATGGCTGAGGATAATCGTTATACCTTTATTGTTGATCGAGCCGCTTCTAAAAATCAGATTAAGAAAGCCGTTGAGGCAATTTTTGGTGTTAATGTGGTTGGGGTTAGAACAGCGATTTTAAAGAAAAAAAAGAAAACTCTTCCCAACCGAAAAACGATTTACCCATCACCGGTGAAAAAAGCCACCATTGAATTAAAAAAAGGCGAAAAGTTAGATATCTATGAAAGCTAAGAAACACGAATATCTAAAGATGAAAAATATTAAGAAAAATTTAACCAAATCGGTAAAAAATAAAGCCGGTCGATCGGGTGGTCGAGTAGCTGTTCGTCATCAAGGTGGTGGCGAAAAGCGTCGAGTTAGGAAAATCGATTGGAAAAGAGACAAATTTGATGTTCCCGGAAAAGTTGAAAGGATTGAGTATGCTCCAAGCCGAAGCGCCAATGTGGCTTTAGTTTTGTATGAAGATGGCGAAAGGCGTTATATTTTAGCCACTAAGGGGATGAAGCCGGGGCTTTCTGTTATAAGTGGTGATAAAGCGCCGATTGAAGAAGGAACGGCTACTACATTAGATAGAATACCGGTTGGCATGCCAATTCATTCTATTGAATTAAAACCAGGCAAGGGAGGGCAATTGGCTAGAGGAGCAGGGACAATGGCCACAATCACCGCCAAAGAAGGCAAGATGGCCCATGTTCGTCTTCCTTCAGGAGAATTGCGAAAAATTTTGCTTTCCTGTCGGGCAACTATTGGCCAAGTTGGCAATGAAGCTCATGGTTTGAAAAAAATGACTAAGGCCGGGCAAAAAAGACACAAAGGGATTCGGCCAACAGTACGAGGAGTAGCTCAACACCCTGGTTCCCATCCTCATGGTGGTGGTGAAGGCCGATCCGGGATTGGCATGCCTTCTCCTAAAACCCCCTGGGGTAAGAAAACTTTAGGTAAAAGAACCAGAAAGAGAAAAAAATATAGTGATAAAAATATTATTTCCCGAAGAAAGACTAAAGCTCAAAAGAAAGATAAGCAGAAGTAGCCTTAAAATTTCCAATTACCAATTACCAATTTCTAAATAAATTTCAATTTTTAATAATTAAAATAGTAATTAGTAATAAATAAAAAATATTGTTTGTTATAATAAAGCAGGGTTTTTCTTTTCCCGTCATTCTGATCCCGAACCCCACGTGGTTCGCGGAGAAGAATCCCGATCGGGAAGGCAATCAAGAACGGGATCCTTCGCTTGAAGGCTCAGGATGACAAATAAAAAATAAAACATTAAAATCATTAGAAATTAAATAGAAATTAGAAATTAAGAATTAGAAATTTTATTTATGTCTCGATCATTAAAGAAAGGACCATGCGTTGATGAAAAGCTTTTGGAAAAGCTTGAACGGGGTGACAAGGAGCCAATTAAGACTTGGGCTAGAAATTCCCAGATTTCGCCTCAATTTGTTGGCCATCGTTTTAACGTTCATAACGGTCGGGACTTTGTTGAGGTTTTTGTTTCAGAAGATATGGTTGGTCATCGTTTGGGGGAATTTTCTCCTACCCGGACCTTTAGAGGTCATGGTCGGATGGTCAAGCGAACGATTGAGAAAACATAAGAGATAATTTCCAATTACCAATTTTCAACCTGCCTGCCGGCAGGCAGGTTTCCAAACAAATCACAAATTACAATATTCAAACAATAATTTAAATTAAGTTTGGGATTTAAAAAATTAGAATTTGTTTAGAATTTAGAACTTGATATTTAGAATTTATTTTTAATTTGGAAAATTAAAAACCCATGGTTCAAGCAAGAGCGGAAGGAAAACATTTATCGATATCACCAAGAAAGTTAAGGTTGGTAGCCGAGACAGTTAAAGGCAAAAATTTATCGGAAGCCTTAACTATATTGGATCATTTGCCCCAAAAAGGGGCCAGAATTATGAAAAAAGTGGTTGCTTCGGCTTCGGCTAATGCAACTAACAATCTTAATTTGAGTGAAGATAATTTATTTCTTGCTCAGGTTATTGTTAATGAGGGAGCCCGTCTTAAAAGACTAGACTACTCTCATGGAGCGCGCTTTGATGGTGGAATGATCCAAAAAAGATTGTCGCACTTAAGGGTTGTTTTGGAGGAAAAAGAAAACAAAGAAGAAAAAAAGGAAGTAAAATCGCCGAAAAAGACTCAAAAAAAGAAGAAAAAATAGATAATTTCCAATTACCAATGTCCAATTTCCAAACAAATCACAATATTCAAACAATAATTTAAATTAAGTTTGGGATTTAAAAAAAATTGGAATTTGTTTTTAATTTGAAAAATTAAAAACCATTATGGGTCAAAAAGTAAATCCTTATGCTTATCGTTTGGCTGCCGGTGATAACTGGCGGTCTAACTGGGCAGTAGGTGATAAAAAACTATATCGGGCAAGACTTTTAGAGGATGTTAAAATCCGGCGTTTTTTGCGGGACAAATTGTCTTCGGCCGGCTTAACGGTGATTAATATTGAGCGCTCTTTTAATAGAATGAAGATTACTTTGATGGTTACCAGGCCGGGGGTAGTGATTGGTCGAGGTGGTAAAAATTTGGAGGCTCTTAAGAAAGAACTCTGCAAGATTGTTTCTTTAGAACAACCGCAAAAGAATCTGGAAATTAGGATAGAAGAAGTTAAGGAACCCAATTTGTCAGCCGTTTTTGTGGCCCAAAAAATTGCCGAACAATTAGAAAATCGGATGCCTCATCGGCGGGTTATGCGTCGAGAATTGGATCAGGTAATGAACGCCGGGGCCGAAGGGGTCAAGGTCCGTCTTTCCGGCCGAATTGATGGGTCAAAAATTGGCCGTCAGGAAAAATTTTCTGCCGGCAAGGTGCCTACTAGCACCATCAGGGCCGATATTAATTACGCCCAAAGACCGGCCCTAACCAGAAAAGGCTATGTGGGGGTTAAGGTGTGGATATATAGAAAATAAAAATTAACCTAATTAATCTAATTGACCTAATTAACCTAAGGAAAACCCAATTACCAAGCACCAAAGAAATATTGGGAATTTGGGATTTGTAATTTGTTTGGAAATTGAAAATTGAAAATTATTTTTAATTTGAAAAATTAAAAAAATCTATGGTTATTCCTAAAAAAGTAAAATACCGAAAACAGTTTCGCGGCTCAATGAAAGGGAAGGCTACTCGAGGGCATCAAATTGCTTTTGGCGAATATGGTTTAAAAGCCTTAGAGTGTGGTTGGATGAGTGAGCGTCAATTAGAGGCGGCCAGACAGGCAATTGTCCATGCCACTAAAAGAGAAGGGAAAATCTGGATAAGGGTGATTAATGATAAACCAATTACCGGAAAAACGGCTGGGGCAACTATGGGTGGTGGTAAAGGGGATGTTCAAGCTCATGTGGCGGTAATTCGCCCTGGGCGGATTATTTGTGAAATTGGTGGTGTTTCTGAAGAAGTGGCCAAGGACGCCCTAAGGCTCGCCTCTTACAAATTGCCTTTTAAAACAAAAATTGTTAGTCAGGAGTTTTAAAAAATTATTATGAAAAAAAACCAGAAAGAAAAAATTGACCAAATGTCTTTGGCTAAGTTAGAAAAAGAATTAAGTAAGGAAAATCATAATTTAGCTAAACTGGTGGTTGACAAAAACTTAGGCAAGATTAAAAATGTTCACCAAATTGACGAACTAAAGAAAAAAATTGCTATCATTAAAACAAAGATTACCGAAAAGAAATTAGCCAAAAAGATTAAAAAACAGCTTAAAAAATGACCAAAAAAACAAGAAATTTAACCGGAACAGTAATTAGCAAGCCAAGCTCCAAAACAGTCAAGGTTTTGGTGGAGGAAGTTGATTCTTTTCCCAAATATAAAAAAGTTTTTACTAGACGGAAAAAATACCTGGTTCATGATGAGAAGGAAAAAGCTAAAATTGGTGATGAAGTGATTATTGTTTCCAGTAAACCAATTAGCAAGAGAAAGAATTTTAAAATTGAAAAAATTATCAAATGATTCAACTAAGAACAGTTTTGGCGGTAGCCGACAATAGTGGGGCTAAGAAATTACTAGTAATACAACTACCCGGTTTTTCTAAAAAACGTGTAGCCGGTTTGGCTGACATCGTTAAAGCCACGGTATTAGAAGCGACCCCGGCCGGCCAGGTAAAAAAAAGTGACAAAGTTAATGTTTTGGTGGTTAGAACTAAAAAAGAAACCAGGAGAGACGATGGCAGTTATATTCGTTTTGCCGATAATGCCGGGGTAGTTATTAATAATAACGGCCTACCCTTGGGATCAAGAATTTTTGGGCCGGTGGCTCGAGAAGTCAAAGAAGCCGGATATAACAAAATTGCCTCACTGGCAAAAGAAGTGGTCTAATAAAAATTTCCAAATTTCCAAACAAATTACAAATTACAAATAAATAAACATTGTTAAACTGTTATATTGTTATATTGTTTTTTGGAGCTATTTTTTGAAAAGCTAAAATCCCATCAACAATCTGGCAATCAAACAATGCAACAATGTCTTAACCATTAAATCATTAAAAATTGAATAGAAACCTGTCTGCCGACAGGCAGGTTAAGAATTAGAAATTAGAAATTTTATTCGTGAAAATCAAAAAAGGCGATAAAGTTAAAATCATAGCCGGAAAGGACCGAGGTCGAGAAGGAACCGTTGATAAGGTTTTACCTAAAAAAAAGGCCGTGGTTGTGCCGGGAATAAATGTTTATAAAAAGGCCATTCGCCCCAAAAAAGAAGGCGATAAGGGGGGCATTGTTGATATGGCTCGTCCTTTGGATGTTTCTAAAGTGATGTTAATTTGCCCCAAGTGCAACCAGCCAACTAGAGTGGGCTATCAGGTATCAAAAAATAAGGGCAAAAGTAGTGAAAAATTAAGAATTTGTAAAAAATGCCAGGAGCTAATTTAGAATAATTTAAAAAATGGATAATTTTTGGCAAAAATATAAAAAAGAAGCAGCTCCTTTTTTAAAAAAGGAATTAGGCTTGGATAATGATATGGCTGTGCCCAAAGTTTGCAAGGTGGTTGTTAATATGGGGATAGCCGCCGACAGTGACAATAAAGAGGCGCTTGGACAGGCCAAAGAGGGCCTATTTTTAATTACCGGCCAAAAACCTAAGGTAAATCAAGCTAAAAAATCTATTTCCGGCTTTTCTCTTAGAAAAGGAGCGCCAATTGGTCTATCGGTTACTTTAAGAAAACGCCATTTGGGTGATTTTTTGGACAAATTATTTCATTTGGTTTTACCCCAAGTAAAAGACTTTAGAGGTTTGCCATTATCAGCCTTTGACGGTCATGGTAATTACACCATTGGCTTAAAAGAAAATACGCTTTTCCCTGAGGTGGACTATGATAAAATAGATCGGCCCCGGAGCCTAGAGGTAACGATTGTTACTAATACGGACAGCGACAAAGGGGCAAGAGCCCTGCTCAAGTTTATGGGAGCACCGTTTGAAAAAGAGGAAGAACACTAATTAACACGAATTAAATATTAAAATCAGACGAACTTAACGGATATTTTTATTGATTAGAAATTAAAAATTAATAATTAGAAATTTTATTAGGATGGCCAAAACATCAAAAATTGTAAAAGAAGAAAAGGATCGAAAATATTCGACCCGTCAGCGTAATCGGTGCCAGCTTTGCGGTCGACCCAGAGGTTATATGCGCCAATTTGGGCTTTGCCGGCTTTGTTTTAGAAAGCTGGCTGATAAGGGTGAAATACCGGGAGTAAAAAAAGCCTCGTGGTAAGAAATAACAATTGACAATTAAAAGTTAAGAACCAATTGCTAAATTATTATATTGTTTTTTTAAAAATTAGAAATTAAATAAGATGAGCCAAGACACAGTTGCCAATTTTTTGTTCAGCATAAAAAATGCTTATGGAGCCGGCCGGCGCCAGGTAAGAATGCCCTTTTCTAGTTTTAATTTAAAATTAGCCAAAATTTTAGTTAAAGAAGGGTATTTGGCTAAAGCCAAAAAGGTTTCGGTTAGAAAAAATATTGCCGAGCTAGAAGTAGAGCTTAATGACCTTAGGGGTAAAAAGGGCAAAATTATTAACAATATTAAAAGGTTGTCAAAACTAGGAATTCGCCGCTATGCTTCGGTTGAAGAGTTGTCTTGGCATAATCGGCGCTTGGGGATAGTGATTATTTCCACGCCCAAGGGGCTGATGACTGCAAAAGAAGCGGTAAAGAAAAATTTGGGTGGAGAACTGATTTGCCGAATTTGGTAAGACACGAATTTGAATTAATCTAATTATTCTAATTTCTAATTAACCTAAGGAAAACCCAACAACCAAGCACCAAAAAATATTGGGGATTTGGGAATTAGAAATTCATTAGAACAATTAGAGTAATTAGGTCAATTAGAATAATTTAATCTATGTCCAAAATAGGAAAGAAGCCAATTTCATTGCCAGAAAAAACCAAGGTTGCTATTGAAAAAAGCAAAGCAACCATTAATGGGCCCAAGGGCCAGCTTTTTTTAACAATTCCCGAAGAATTAAAAGTATTAGAAAAAGACGGCCAGCTATTGGTAGAGAGAAAAGCTGATACCAAAAAAGCACGAGTTGTCCACGGGACTATTCGTCAACTTTTAGCCAATGCCATTAAGGGGGTTAATGAAGAGTGGAATAAAAAGCTTCAGGTGGTCGGAACGGGCTATGTGGCTCAAATGAAAGGCAAGGATCTTAATTTCTCTTTGGGTTTGTCTCATCAAATTGATTTTCCGGCTCCGGAAGGAGTTCGGTTTGAGGTGGATGGAGATAAGATTACAGTTTTGGGGATTGATCGCCAGCAAGTGGGACAGGTGGCCTATCAGATTCGATCACTACGCCCCCCGGATGTTTATAAAGGCAAAGGGATTCGTTATTTTGGCGAAGAGATTAAGTTAAAGCCCGGTAAGGCAGCCAAAATTGGAGAAGGAGAAGGAGAGGCTGTCAAAAACTAAAAACAATATTCATGAATGATAAAATAAAACAACAACAAAAAAGGCGAGTTCGGGTTCGGGGTAAATTTTTTGGTACCAGCGATCGACCTCGATTGTCGGTTCATCGCTCTAATCGTTACATTAGTGCCCAGATTATTGACGATATTAAAAGGGAAACCTTGGTTGGCCTGACCAGCAAAAATTTAAAAGACCAAAAAGCTGCTCCAATAGAAAAAGCCAGGCTGTTAGGAGAAAAAATAGCCAAGATAGCTACTAAAAAGAAAATTAAAAAAGTGGTTTTTGATCGAGGTTCTTATCAGTTTCATGGTCAAGTTAAGGCTTTAGCCGAAGGGGCCAGAAAAGGTGGTTTAGAATTTTAATAGATAAACTTATTTAATCAATATGGCTAAGAATAGAAAAAAAAGATCAAATAGACGAGATCGAGAAGACGAGATTTATAATCGAGTTATTGAGATTAAGCGGGTATCCAAAAAAACCAAGGGTGGTAATAGCATTTCTTTTACCGCGTTGATGGTTGTTGGCGATCGGCAGGACAAGGTCGGGGTTGCTTTAGGCAAAGGATTGGATGTTTTGTCGGCAATTAATAAAGGCAAAAAACGGGCTAAGAAAAATATGCTTACTGTGCCGATGAAGGGTAAAACCATTCCCCATGATATTCGCTTTAAACAAGGAGCGGCTCAAATTGTTTTGAAACCGGCCCCTCCAGGCAGCGGAATTATTGCCAGTCAATCGATCAAATTAGTTTTAGAGGCTGCCGGATATGAAGATATGTCAATAAAAATTTTAGGAACAAATAACAAAACAAGCAACGTTAAAGCTGTTATTGGGGCTTTGAAGAAATTAAAAAAATATGAGCAACAAGAATAACCAAACTCCGGTTTTAAGTCGTTTACCCAAAACTACTGTTTCTTCTGCCAAGCGGGTTGGTCGAGGCTATGGTTCTGGTAAGGGCGGCCATACTGTTGGTCGAGGAGCTAAGGGTCTAAAGGCTAGAAGCAAACGCCACTTGCTTTTTGAAGGGAGAAAGGTTCAAAAATCACTGCTTCGGCGGATCCCCCTTTTGCCAGGCAAGGGTAAATTAAAATCACATCAAGATAAGCCAATCATTATTAGTTTGGATCAACTAAATGTTTTTCGGGCCAAGTCTGTTGTCGATCAGGAAAAATTGGTTAAAAAGGGTTTGGTTGACTCAAAAGAAGCCCAAAAATCTGGTGTTAAGGTTTTGGCTAAGGGGAAAATTGAAAAGGCGATTAAGGTTGCTTTACCGGTATCGGCTGGAGCCAAGAAAGCAATTAAAAAAGCAGGGGGAGAAGTGATCGAAAGCCAATAGGCTTTCGATAAATTTCCAATTTCCAAGTCCCGATTTCCCTCCTAAGACGGAGGGTCGCCGTTTTAGGCGACCAAACAAATTACAAATTACAAATAAATAAACATTGTTAAACTGTTATATTGTTATATTGTTTTTTGGAGCTATTTTTTGAAAAGCTAAAATCCCATCAACAATCTGGCAATCAAACAATGCAACATTGCAACAATGTCTTAACCATTAAATCATTAAAAATTGAATAGAAACCTGTTTGCCGACAGGCAGGTTAAGAATTAGAAATTAGAAATTACTAAAAAGAGTGTTGGAAAAAATTCTTCAATCCATTAAACCGCTTTGGCAAGCCAAACAAGTAAGAAACAAAATCCTCTTTACCCTTTTTATTTTGGCTGTTTTGCGATTTTTGGCCCATATTCCCGTTCCTGGAGTTAACACAGGCGTGTTGGAACAAATATTTTTAGGCAATCAGTTTTTGGGCTTATTGGATATTTTCTCTGGCGGGAGCTTATCAAATTTTTCTATTATTGCTTTGGGACTGGGTCCCTACATTAATGCTTCAATTGTTTTTCAGCTTTTGGCTTTCGTTTTTCCTTATTTTGAACAATTATCTAAAGAGGGAGAAGCCGGTCGAGAGAAAATTGAGTTTTATACCAAAATTGCCACTTTGCCTTTGGCGATTTTTCAGGGTTTGGGGATTTATGCTCTTTTGCGCAATCAAAATATTATTACCAATCTTAATCCTCTAAGCTTGATTACCTTTATTATCACCTTAACCGGAGGAGCTTTTTTGTTGGTTTGGTTGGGTAGCTTGGTGTCTGATTATGGGGTGGGCAATGGTATTTCTTTGTTAATTTTTGCTGGAATTATTAGCCAAATGCCTCAGGGGTTTGCTCAAGCGATGATGGTTGGTCAGGGCGGCCTTAATTTGATTTTGTTTTTGGCTTTGAGCTTGTTGGTGGTGATGGCGGTAGTATCGGTAACGGAGGCGGCCAGACGGATCCCGGTTCAATATGCCAAAAGAGTTCGGGGTCGGAAAATGTATGGCGGCGGCTCAACATATTTGCCGTTTAAGTTAAATCAGGCCGGCGTAATTCCAATTATTTTTGCTGTTTCTTTGGTTTTGTTGCCTTCCATGCTGGGTCAGTTTTTGTCCGGGGTTGATAATGAGAAAATTAGCTCTTTGGCGGCCGGCTTGGCCAATCTTTTTACCCCCAATAGTGCTGTTTATAATTTAACCTACTTTTTAATGGTGGTTTTGTTTACCTTTTTTTATACGATGATTGTTTTTAATCCAGAAAAAATTGCTGAAGAAATAAAAAAATCAGGTGGCTTTATTCCCGGTATTCGGCCCGGCAAGCCCACGGCCGATTATTTACAGCAAGTTTCTTTACGGGTAACCTTGCCCGGGGCATTGTTTTTGGGCTTGGTGGCGGTTTTGCCAACTATCGCTCAGGGCTTGACGGGTATTGGCAGTTTGGCCATTGGGGGAACGGGAGTCTTAATTGTTGTTTCGGTAGTTTTAGAAACAGTTCGCTTAATAGAAAATATGGTTCAAATGAGGGGTTATGATAAGTTTTTGGAGAAATACTAAGCACACGAACAAACACGAACAAAATGAATATTGTTTTAATTGGGCCACCGGGATCGGGAAAAGGTACTCAGGCGCAAAAAATTTTGGTCGATTTTTCCCTAAATTATTTTTCGGCGGGAGATATTTTACGGGCTTTGGCCAAGGAAGATTCTGTCTTGGGAAAGAAGGTGGCCGAGGTTATGGGTCAGGGAAAATTGGTTTCTGATGATTTAATGGCCCAAATTGTTGAAGATTTTTTGGCCAAAAATAAAGGCAGTCTTATTTTTGATGGTTATCCAAGAGGTTTGGGCCAGGCCGTTTTTTTAGAAAAAAGCCTAAAGAACCGCGGAGGGATTGATTTGGTTGTCAATTTGCAGGTTCCCGAAGAGGTTTTAATCAAGAGGCTGTCTTCTCGGGTAATTTGTCGAGACTGTGGGGCTGTTTATAATTTAATAACCAACCCGCCTGAAAAAGCCGGTATTTGTGATAGCTGTGGTGGAGCCCTTTATCAACGAGATGATGAAAAGCCGGAAGCAGTAAAAAAGAGGTTGGCGGTTTTTGATCAACAAACTAAGCCGGTAATAGAATTTTTTGAAAAAAGAGGCTGTCTTTTTAATATTGATGGTTATCAATCGATTGAAGAAATCTATCAAATAATTAAGAAAAAACTAATCGATATGGGCCTAAAACCGGTTGGTGCCTAGACAGTCGGGGTCGACTAATGTTAAAATAGGGCTTGTTTTGAAAGAATTGTTTTTTAAATAAAATTAGAAATTGATGGCCAAGGAGAAAAATCAAGAAATAGACGGCGAAGTAACCGAGTCTCTGCCCAACGCCATGTTTCGGGTAGACTTAGATGACGGGCGCAAAATTTTAGCCCAGTTAGCAGGAAAGATGAGGCTTTACCACATTAAGGTTATCCCCGGTGATCGGGTCAAGGTCGAGATGACCCCTTATGATGACGAACGAGGCCGAATCACTTATCGTTACTAATTATAATTTCCAATTTCTAATTTCTAATGAATTACTAATGATTAAATTTTTAAAAAATTAGTAAATAAAAATTGAATAATAATTTAAAATTAAGAATTAAAGCTATGAAAGTTCAATCATCAGTAAAAAAACGATGTCGGGATTGCAAGATTGTTCGGCGACGAGGCCGAATATACGTTACTTGTAAAAATCCGAAGCATAAGCAAAGACAGGGATAAGTAAAAATTTTCAATTTTCAATTTCTAATTTCCAAACAAATCTCAAATTCCAAACAATTTTTAAAAATTTAGTAAATAAAAATTGAATAATAATTTAAAATTAAGAATTAAAAATTAGCTATTTTATGCCAAGAATAATCGGTGTTAATATACCAGATGAGGAAAAAGTAGATTTAGCCTTAACCAGGATTTATGGTGTCGGCCAATCTAATGTTTGGCAGGTTTTAGAAGAGGCCAAGGTCGAGGTTGACAAAAGGGCCAAAGATCTGACAGAGGAAGAAATTGCCGCCCTAAATAAGGTTTTGGGAGAAATGAAGGTAGAAGGGGACTTAAGAGAGGAAGTGCGAGGCAATATTGAGAGATTAAAGCAAATTAATACTTATCGAGGCCGAAGACATATTGCTAATTTGCCGGTTCGGGGGCAACGAACCAGAACCAACGCTCGAACTAAGCGAGGGGCCAGGCAAACAGTGGGAGCATTAAAGAAAGAGGCTTTTACTAAGATAGAAGAACAGACCAAGAAAGAAGAGAAGAAAGAATAAATAAAATTATTCTAACGAAATTTCAAGTTCCAAATTACAAGATGGTCCAAACAAATTTCAAATCACAATATCTAAACAATAAAAAATAACTAAGTTTGGAATCCTGCCTGCCGGCAGGCAGGTTGATATTTGGAGTTTATTTTTAATTTGAAAAATTAAAAATTAGTATGGCGAAAAAAAAGCAAAAAAAGACAGTTAAAAATAAAGGCAAAAAGGTGGCCAAAAGAAGAACGGCTCGAAAAATTTCTAAAGCCAGGGTCTATGTTTCGGCAACTTTTAACAACACTATTGTTACCATTACTGATTTGGATGGCAATACTATTTGCTGGTCTTCAGCGGGCAACGCTGGTTTTAAAGGAACCAGAAAACAAACCCCCTTTGCGGCGACAGTGACCGCCGAAAAAGCCGCTTCGGCGGCCAAAGAAAAAGGGGTTTCGGAGGTTGAAGTTTATGTTAAGGGTCCGGGACCAGGTAGAGAGGCGACCCTAAGAGCGATAAAGGCCTCAGGTTTAAAAATGAATCTAATTGCCGATGTTACCCCAATACCCCACAACGGGCCTCGGCCAAAAAAGAAACGCCGAGGATCATAAATTATAAAAAATATGAAAAAACTACAAAATAAAAAGTGCCGAATTTGTCGAAGGTTGGGGACAAAGTTATTTTTGAAAGGTAAGCGCTGTTACGAAAAATGTCCGATTGATCGGGCTGGCGCTATTCCCCCCGGGGTTCATGGTCGAAGATTTTCTCGACCAACTCCCTATTCGGAACAGTTAAAAGAAAAGCAACGACTAAAGGCAATTTATGGTTTAAACGAAACCCAACTGAAGGCTTATTTTAAGCAGGCTTTTAAGGTTAAAGACGAGCCAACCGATGAGGCTTTGTTACAAGTTTTAGAGTCTCGCCTAGACAATGTTTTATATCGGCTTGGCTTATCGCCCAATCGAAGGACTGCTCGTCAATTGATCAATCATGGTCATATTTTGGTTGATAATCATAAGGTTACCGTTCCCTCTTATCGGGTCAGTCCGGGTCAGGTGATTTCTTTGGCTAAAGGGACAGAGAATATTCCTCAAGTTAAAGAAGCCCTGGAGGAAGAAATTTCTATTCCGGGTTGGTTAAGAAAAAAAGCCCTGGTGGGAACGGTTAAGGAATTACCCAAAAAGGATGACGTCGAGATAGATGCTGATGTTTCAGCAGTGATTGAATTTTATTCCCGTTAATTTAGTGGTTGAATTTAGCAGTTAATTTGTTAAAATATATCAGTGGGCGCTATTAGGGCCCCTTTTTGTTTAATTTAATAAAATGAAGGATTTATCTTTTACCATCGAAGAGAAAGAAGTTGACAATAATCATAGTCAATTTGAAATTAGTCCCCTAGAGGCTGGTTTTGGCCATACCCTAGGAACTTCTTTGCGAAGAGTTCTGCTAACTGCTCTTCCTGGTGCGGCCATTACTGACGTTACTTTTAATAAAGCTACTCACCAGTTTACTAGTTTGCCTGGTGTCAAAGAGGATTTAGTAGAGGTAATTTTAAACCTTAAAAAGGTTCGTTTTTTGGTTAAAGATGGGAACGAAGAAGAGGGCGAATCAGTCAAAGTCTTTCTAGACAAGGCTGGTCCGGGAGAAGTTAAGGCTGGAGATTTAGAAGTTCCGGCCGAAATTGAGGTTGCCAATGAAGACTTGGTGATTGCTAACTTAGCCAATAAAAAAAGTCGACTTAAGGCAGAAATGACAGTTTCTTACGGAGTTGGTTATTCTCCTTCTGAAGATCGTCCTTCTGATGTTTTGGGTTTAATTGTTGTTGACGCTCTCTTTAGCCCGATTAGAAAAGTTAATGTTGCTGTTGATGATGTTCGAGTCGGTCGGGAAACAAACTATGATAAGTTGACTTTGGATGTTTGGACAGACGGCACTGTTCCGGCCCAAAAAGCTCTTAATCAAGCAGCCAAAATCCTGGTTGCTTATTCTAAGCAAATTTACCAGCCCAATAATCACCAAGAAGAGGAGGGAGAGAAAAAGGCCGAAGAGCCGGCAGTAATGAAAGAAAGCGTTGCTGAGAGCAAATTGCCCACCAGAACAATTAACGCCTTAGAAAAAGCCGGTTATAAAACCATTAGCGATTTGGCCAAGGCTGGACCTAAAGAATTGATGGAGGTGAAAAATTTAGGCAAAAAATCGGTTGATTTGGTGAAAAAAGTTTTAGATAAGAAGGGGGTTGGTTGGTCGTGAGACACCAAAAAAAAGGGAAAAAATTAGGCCGAGATACCAAATCCCGAAAAGCTCTTTTTAAAAATCTTCTTACTTGTTTTTTTTTGGAAGAAGCAATTATTACTACTGAGGCTAAAGCCAAGGCCATTAAGGGAAAAATTGATCGCTTAATTTCTAAAGCCAAAAACCCCAATCTTGTTAATAGGCGTTTAATTTATGCTTATTTAACCAAACCGGCCGCGGCCAAAAAATTAATTGATGATATTGCTCCTCGATTTACTAAAAGAACCAGTGGCTATAGTCGGATTATAAAATTAGGGACCAGAATTGGTGATCGAGCCGAAAAAGTAAGAATTGAACTGGTTTCCCCTATAGAACAGAGTAAGCCAGAAGAAAAGAAAAAAAATAAGAAAAAGCCGGCTAAGAAAAAAACTTCAACGAGGAAAAAGAAAACTGCCTCTTCAAAAACTACTAAAAAGACTAAAAAATGATTAAAAGAAAAACCGCTGTTACTAAAAAAAGTGATATTAAAAGAGCTTGGCATTTGATTGATGCTAAAGACCAGGTTTTGGGCAGAACAGCCACTCAAATAGCCACCCTTTTAATGGGTAAAAACAAACCTTATTTTACTCGTCGTCTTGACTGCGGTGATTATGTGGTGGTCATTAATGCCGCCAATATTCGCTCAACGGGAAGGAAAGCCGACCAAAAGGTTTATCAACGATATTCTGGTTATCCGGGAGGCAGAAAAGAAATTTCTTTTAAAAAAATGATTACTAAACAGCCAAATAAGGTTATCCGTCATGCAGTAAAGGGGATGTTGCCCAAAAATAAACTGCAGGATAAGATGATTACCAGGCTTCATGTTTTTGCCGGAGAAGAACACGGGTTTGAAGATAAGTTTAAAAAATAAATTCCAATTTTCAAATCCCAACAACCAAACAAATCGCAAATTACAATATTCAAACAATAAAGAAAATAATTAGTTAAATTTAAAGCTTAAAGATTAGGGTTTATTTGGAATGCTTGGATTTTGATATTTGAAATTTATTTTTAATTTAAAGAATTAAAAATCATTATGGTTAAAAAACCAATTAGCAAAACTATCGGCTCCAGAAAAAGAGCCACGGCTCGAGTTTGGCTTTACAAGGGTAAGGGAGATATTACTGTTAATGATCAACCGGTGGAAAAATATTTTCCTTTCACCTTAAGACAAGGGCGACTAGAAGAGCCTCTTTTAGTAACTGATACAAAGGGAAAGTACTATGCCAGTATTAAGGTGGCTGGTGGAGGTAAAAGTGCCCAGGTTGACGCTGTTATTCATGGTTTAGCCAGGGCCCTGGACAGTGTTGACAGAGAGAAATATCACCTTCTTTTAAAAAAGGCTGGTTTTTTAACCCGTGATTCGAGAGAAAAAGAGAGAAGAAAGCCAGGAACCGCTCGCAGTGCTCGCGCTAAGCGTCAATCTCCAAAACGATAAGTTTTATCTTTCCTTTTTCCACCTCGGGGGTGGAGATCCCGGGGTGGTGGTTCTGTCCAGGGGATAGGATTCGAAGATGACACTAATCTCCTTCTTGTCGAGTTAGTTGGTGTAGTAACACCGCGGTTAGTTTTTTTGTCTCGCAGGCTGTAATCTTTGATAGGTTCTCACCCATCCCCTTGTCCAGGGGATAGGATTCGAACCTATGTAGGGAAACCCGCCAGTTTTACAGACTGGTGCGATTGACCACTCCGCCACCCCTGGTAAATAACAAAAATATTATAGCATTCTTCTTTTATTGGGCCAAGAATTTACACCCCGGGGGTGTAAAGTTGACAACCGGCAGTATTGGCGCTAATCTAAAAAAGATAATGAAAATACTTAATTGGGCCAAAAAAAATAAATTAGCGGCTTTTTTATTAATTTCTTTGGGCTTAGCAGTTATTTTCTTATTGGGTTTGGGTCAAAAAAGCTTATCCTCTGACCCTAGTTATGGTGGTTATAGCCCTGCTTCTTCGGATTTGGTCCTAGAGTCGGCTAGTCCCAAGACAGTTCGTTCTTCAATTGGAATTTTGCCTCCAGACCAGTCAACTCCGCCATCGGAGTCTTCGGATCGTCTGGTAATAACAGAAACTAATCTTTCTTTAGTTGTTGAGCAAGTGGAAGATGCGGTTGAGTCTATTGTCGGAAGAGTCGAAGACGCGGGTGGATTTATGGTCTCTCGTTCTCTTAGCCAGCCCGAAGAGGCCCCCTACGGTTATCTTAGTCTCCGGGTGCCTTCAGATCAAGTAGAAGAGGTTATAGGCTATTTTAGAAGCTTGGCAGTTAAAGTTGTTTCCGAACAGGTTAGTGCTCGTGATGTGACCGATCAATATGAAGATATTGACAAAAAATTACTTACTCTAGAGGGAACGAAAAAAAGATTAGAAGAAATTATGGCCCAAGCTCAAGAAATCGAGGATATTTTGGCCGCCCAACGAGAAATTATCAATCTCCAAAACCAAATTGACACCTTAAAAGGAAGACAAGAATATTTGGAAAAAACTGCCAGGCTTTCTTTGATTACTGTTCATCTTTCTACTGATGAAATGGCCCTACCCTATCAGCCTTCAGAGACCTTCCGGCCATTGGTAGTTTTCAAGCAGGCGGTTCGGTCAATGATTTTAACTTTGAGAGGAGTGGCCAAAGGCTTGATTTGGTTTGGTGTTTATGGGGCAATTTGGCTGCCGGCAATTGTTGGTATTATTATCATCAATTATCTTCGAAAGAAAAAATAACTTTTTAGTCAAAAGATTAGGGAGTGTCTTTTATTAACCCCGTCCTGTTTTGTATTAAAAAAAAAGGCTTTAATTCTAAAGGTCCGAAGCTATTTAACCCTAAGGGTCGGATGGCTTCGGATTTTTAAGATATTTTTGGGGGGTTTTGGGATAGAGGGCGAAGAGGACGAACGGGAGAGGAAAAAACAGGGGGTGAAGTAAATCACCAAAATCACCAAAAGAATGGTGAAACTGTTTTTCCTCTCCCAAAAAAGGAATTACCTAACGAGTGGTATTTGACACTCGTCTTGGATTTCTCTTCTCAGAGTGTCGATGAACCTCTTCCTTTTTTGAGGAAGATGCCTAATGACGCGTCTAAGCTCGTCGTCTAAGAGCTCGATTAGTTCGCGTGTTGAAAGGCTAGTGTCGAGGCATTGGTTGCAACGAGGCAAAGCATAGTATGACTTTGCGCCTCCGGCCGTTGATGCCAGTTTTGAAGAACCGAACCTCTTGGCCAACTCTTCCAGGATTTGCGCTAGCAAACAGGGGTATTTCCCAGCCATGATTCTCTCCTTTGAGTTATGCTCCCTCGCAATAAATTAGGCGGTTATTTTCTTAACCTCCTCTATTGCCTGAATACAGCAAAGACGGACGTCAGGAAAAAGATCAATCTTGTTTATCTCCTCCATTGCTCGACGACACCGATAACAAAGCTTACCGTTACCGCACTTGCTCCTTTTCTTCTTGTGGCGGGGAACATAAATGTTCCATCCCAGTGAGTCTCTCAATTCGGCCACAACGCCAAGGATTTCTTCCCACTCCTTCTTGGGTATACCGTATTTATTGAGGTCATAAAATAGAGCCTCAAATTCGGCTATTCCCGCGTTTTCCGGTGACGGCTCCTTGTCCCGTCTTTTGCCTTTTCGAATCGTTGATCTGGCCCGGATGCTTCCCTGTCTCATTTTCTCCCTCCTTTTGGAGAATATAAAAATCGAACCCCAATGGTTCGATTTGCGACAAATTAGGATAATTCCTTTATCAAAGAACAACTAAAAGCCTACAATCAACGCTAAAATGTTAATTGGCTTTTTTAATCACTAGTAAGATATAGTATCAAAAAAAAGGGTTATTTTCAAGATAGTTTTAAGGATTTAATAGCTTTTGGCTTCTTTCTAGGGCGCGATTAACCAGGGCGGGGTTAATTTCATCGGTTTCGATTAGTTTTTTTAAATCTTCAAGGAGGTTCTCTTCTGGTTGGCTAATGATAAATAAATCCGCTCCTGCTTTTAGACTCAAGGCAAGAGCTTGGGCTTGGGAATAACTTTGGCTAATGGCTTTCATGTTCAGGTCGTCAACAATAACCGGTTTTTGATAATCAAGCTTTTGTCTTAGTAAGGCGTTGATAAAGATAGGGGAAAGACTGGAAGGATATTGAGGATCAATTTGGGGATAGAAAAGATGGGTAACCATAATGCCATCGGCCAGACTAGCCAATTTTTGAAAAGGAACCAAATCTTTTTCTAGCTCTTCTTGATCGATATTTATTTCCGGTAAATTAAAGTGGGGATCAAGGTTAGTGCGGCCCAAGCCCCCGGGAAAATGCTTAATAACTGTTTTAATACCGGCCTGGTGATAGCCGTTAATCATGGCTTCGCCAAAGATGGCTACCTGGTCGGGATTATCAGAAAAAGATCGCCTCTCTCTAACAATATAACTATTTTTTAAATAGCCAATATCTAATACGGGGGCTAAATTAACTCCAACTCCATTTCTTTTTAGCATAATGCCCCGGACCTTGGCTAAACGAAAAGCCTCATTTTTATCTTTAATTTGATTTTGAGCGATGTTGGGTGATTCTTGAAAGCGGTTAACCCGACCTCCTTCCTGATCAACAAAAACCATTTCTTTTTTTTCAAAGCTGCCAATTTGATCAGCTTTTAAAATTAATTTCCCCCCAAATCCCGGCGAAGGAGAAACTATTAATTGTTTAATTTTTTCTAGCAATTCTTGATTTTTATTTTCCCAATAAGCTATTTTGCCAAAACTAGATAGTTTTTCTTCCTGGCCAATTTTATAGATAATATTTTCTCCTGAGCCATCAGTTCCAGTAAACACTTTGATCACCTGAGCTTTGTCAAGAGCCTGCTTGATAAATTGGTAATGATTTCTTTCTATTTCTCCCACTATGCCTGGCGTAGTTAAGAGATAATCTATTTTTTGCCATTGATTCTCTAGTTTTCCTTCTCTTATTTGGGGATCTTTTTCTACTTTGGAAAACCACTCGACTCGGCTAAAAACTGGCTGTTTAGGATCGGCTTTTAAATCAAGATAAAAAAGAGGGTCGGTAACTAGAACCGCCTCAGGGTCAACGTTTTTCCTCAAAAAATCAAGACTGTTAAGATGTTTTTTATTTTTATTTATTAAATAAATTTGGGGATTTTGAGCAATTAACAATAAAATGGTTGTCCCGGCCAAAGCGATAGCTTTTTTCTTTGAAAATATATTTTTGGTTTTATAGACAACTAGTTTTAAGCTAAGGGCCAAAGACAGGCACCAAAGAGCAATTTGGGGTACTAGATAGAAGCCCAAAACTATCCCGCCTCGCAAAAGGTACCAGGCAAAAAATAAATTCATAATAAAAAAGGAAGCCGAAAGCGGATTTTTTAAATTGAGAAGAAGAATAAAATTAGCCCAGAGACCCAAGATGGGTAAAATTTTGTCGGTCGATAGCCAGGCGGTAATGCTTTTTCGGATATCACTTTCTGGGCTGAAAAGAGTACCCCCCTCTCTTTCACCTTGGAAGATAATTGCTTCAAGCAGAGAAACGTGTTGTCTTTGGCCGGGCAGCCAAGAGGCGGGTAATAATTCTAATTTAAGATAGGCCAAAAGCGGGAAAAGCAAGATGACAAACCCTAAAGAAACTAACCAAGTTAAAATTAAAAAAGGACGAGTGGGACCAGATGATTTTTTATAAACAAGAAAAAAGAGACCGGGGATAAGAAAAAGAGCCGTTTCTTTTGATAAGAAGGCTAGTCCTAAAGTTAGACCGGAGAGAAGAAAGAAAGCTAGGCGCTTTTGGGCGATTAAAAGTAAATAGAGGCTAGCCAAAAAATATAAAACAGTCAGATTATCAAGCAAAAGTTGTTTTTGATAACCAATTGCCAAAGGAGAGAAAATAAAAATTAGGCTGGAAAAAACTGCCAAGATTTTGTTTTTGGTGATTTTTGAAGCGATTTTGAAAAATAAAAAAGTTGAAATTCCGGCAATTATTGTCATAAATATTCGGCCCGAGTTAACAGAAAAGCCAAAAGTAAATGGCCCGCCGGTTAGTTTTTGCCAAAAACCAATTTGCAGCCAGCCAAAAGGAGAGTGATCGTACCAATAGGTATAGGGAGAGAATTGGCCAAAATTAACCAGCCACCAGGCTTGTGAGGCGTAAATGCCCTCATCGCCCAAAAACTCTGGGTAGCCGGAAAGATTAATTGCCCGGATGAGGGCAGAAAGAACTCCCAATAGCAAGGGCAAGAAGTTTTTTTTCTGGGAAATTTTTTTAATTAGGATAGGGATTTTCATATTTTTTTCAGACTATTGCCTTGCGATGGGCATTAATGTGTTCGGTTTTTTCCCAAAAACCAATTCCAGCCAAGTGTCTTTTTACGGCCCTTAGGGTGGAAAAGGAAATAGCAATTTGATAAGGAAAGAAAAAGATTAAAAATTTTAAATAAACCAGAGGGGAAAATTTTAGTTGATAATTTTTATTTAATTCATGAAGGCCAATTAAAGAAATGCCGATCTGAACTAAGAAAAAATAACCAGGCAAATAGGAAAAAAGAGCCAGGCCCAGAGGGATTTTGGTAAGAAAAGCCAAGAAAGGGGTAATTATGAGCCAGCAAGAGTTAAAAATTTGCATAAAAGGATAGGTCATTTGATAGAGAATAATTACTTTTTGTCGATTGTTTTTTAGGTTTTTCCAGTTGCCCTTTAGCAGAACCTGAAAAAAGCCCTGGTGCCAACGGGTTCGTTGGCGAATAAAACCGGGTAGATCAGGGGGAGTTTCCTCTTTGGTGGCCATTTCCTCATCGTAAACAACGGCGGTTTTTTTGCCTAAAGACGATAATCGAACGCCGATTTCAGCGTCTTCGGTTAAGCAGTCTTCGTCCCAGCCGGCGGCATCTTTGACAATATCTTTTTTGAAAAAGACAGTGTTTCCCCCTAGGGGGTTGGCTCCCCAAGAAGAGAAAAAAGGCAAAACCGACTTGAACCAAAAATAATATTCTAAGCAGTTATGGGGTGAGTACCAGTGAGAATCGACATTAACCAACTGGACTCCCGACTGGACGATGTCAGCCTCTTTCTTTTGAAGAATAGTATTAATAACAGATAAAATATCTGGGTGGGGCTCGTCTTCGGCATCAAAAATGCCGATTATATCCCCTCGAGCATATTCTAGAGCGGCATTTAAGCCTTGAGGCTTGGAGTTAGGGAAATTTTCCCAAACCAACAGATTAAAAGTGGGGGGAAGGTGGTTTAGGGATTCTAGAATTTTACCAACGGTTTTGGTATCGTCATCACGGGCGGTAATTAAAATTTCGTATTTTTCTTTGGGGTAGTTAATTTTTTTCATGGCGGCTAAAGTTTGGGAAATCACTTTTTCTTCGTTTCTAACCGGGATAATAAGGGAAAATGATAGTCGTTTTGGGGAAAATTTTTTAGGAGGAGAAACTCTTTTTAAATTTTCTGGTTTTAGCCAGGAAGAAAGCATGGAGTAAGTAGCAAAAGAGCCTTGAGAAAGAAGGAATAGGGTAATTAAGAATAAAACTCCGGAAAAAATACTATAGATACTTGTTAACCAAAAGGAAACAATCAAAAAACCAATAAAAACAAAGAGAATTACTTTTTTCATATTTTTTTATTAAGCGAAAGGAGGGGGAGGTAGAAAGCAAAAGCTTTAAAGAAAGAAAATCATCGTATAACGATGAAGTCTTTTTTGAAAAGCTAATACTTCCCACCTTGGTCCCCCTCTCTGGGCCGAAAAACGCAAACTACTGGAAAATAACCGTGGCGGTTTTTCCAGTTCGATCATGATGCTGAAAAAGCACCACTTTGGCTGGACTGCTGGCACAGATTCTTTGAAGACGATCATTGTAACGACCGCTTTCGACAGATTCTAGGTTGTATGTGCCCGGCCCTAAGGTAACGGTTTCACTCCAGTTCCGAGTGCCACCATCCCAATTTTCGAAGACGACTTCGACTTGCCCCTTGACGACCTCGATAACGGAGGTGTCATAAAAATTATCACTTTCATTGGTTTCTACCCTTATTTTGTCTGAACTGACAAGGGTTTCTCCAACAAAAAGACATTGTGGGGCGGCTTGAGCAGTTGGTAGCCCTTCTGGAACAGAAGTGGCTACTGGTGTAGCCGTTGGCATTGTCTGCGTTGCTGTTGGTAGAATCTCCTCGGATTCACCGGTGTCAACGATGGCAATGTCGCCAGTGGTAATGGCCCCCTTCCCTTCTTTTCTGGTCAAGATCATGTCAAGAGTGATAGCATATTGCCATCCCTCTCGACCATCGTCGTGTTCATAGAGAACGGCGACGGTTCTTCCTTCCAGAACTTGGCAATCGGAGGAGAACAGCCAAAGCTGTTTAGCCTGGTCGTTCCACCAATCGCGAGGTCTGCCGCCAAAGGAATCCTGAAGCGAGAAGTATCTTGCTCCTGGTCCTTCGTTGTGCAAAAGAAGGAAATCTTGGGTTGCTCCATTTTGCCATGAAACACCATCGCCTTGTTGCCAAAGCTGGTCTCTTTCAATGACGATTGACCAACCCTCGGCCAATAGAACTGCGCTGGCGTTGGACCATACTCCCTCAGGAGTTTGATCCAGATTGACATAGAGAGGAAAGCAGCATGCTTCTTCTCCAGTCTCTTTTTCTGTCTCTTCACCTCTTTCTTCTTCGGTCGTTGGTGGAGTCGCCTGAACAATGAGTTCGTTTTCTGTTTCTACCTCCTTGTTATTTCTTAGGTCTTTAACATATAAAAAACCTAAGACGACTACGACCAAAAGAGCAACGGTCACGAGAGTGGAGATGATTGCCCAAATCTTGAAATTTTTCTTCAACATTTCCCTTTCTCCTTTTGTAGAAAAGTCCAACCGACGCAGATGACAAAATCTTTTTTTGTACCTCCTTTCTTGTTTTTCGGCTTATCAAAGTGCAGTTAAAACCAAAGCCCCTCAAGCTTAAATGAGAGCGGTTTTCAACTTAAGGGTATTTTATCAAGATTATTCCTAATAATCAATATTATGGGGCATTACTTTAATATATTAAAGTAATTAAAGACGGAATTAAAAGAAAGCCTTAACTATTCTAAATAGATATTATCAATCCAGAAGGTTGATGGTTGCCCGGAGATATCTTTGATGTTTAAACCAATAATTTTTTTTTCGCCAATTAGTTTTTCCAGAGGAATGGCAACCTGGTACCAATTATTGGCCCCCCTTCTACTAAATTGACTAAGGGATAGTTCATCGGATTGGCTGCTATCAGCTTTTACTAAACTAGCCTGATACAAATTGGGGCTATTGGTCATAATTTCGAATTTTAGCCAAGAAAAACTTTTAGTTTCGATTGGTAAATAAGACGAAAGATAGAAGGCTCCCCAGCCTTTATTAATGTCAACTTTTATTGATTTTTCCCCTGAAGAAAAAGCCTCTTGACTGGTTAGATTGATTTTAGCATCCCAAGATAGATCACGGAAATTATTTTCCAAATAATCCGAATAAATAACTAGTCTTTTATCAGTATATTTTGCTTTTAGATTGTCTTGATTAATTGTTAGTGGTGAGCTTAGGGCATTTTTGACAATTTGACCATAGGCTGATGGTTGATAGGTTTGGTGATCAGATAAAAGACAGGGACAGCCAACAGCGTGAAAATTCCAAGCGGTCCAGCCCAAAGAAAGCTGGTCAGCAAGGCTAAGCAATTCCTTGACCGATTCTTGGCTCATTGGTGGATAGCCATCGGCACCGAATTCACCCAAAAAGATTGGATAAAACCGGGCAATTTGGCCAAAAATAGCCTGAAATTCGCCCGCCTTGTTATAGGGATTAGTCCGATAAACAATATTTTCGTAAGGCAAGGGGTTATCTAGATATGAATTAATTTCTCGGCCCCAACCAACTCCAGTGACCATGATTAAGCTTTTGGAGTGAACTTGGCGAATAGCTTCAATTATTTTTTGATTGGCTTGCCAAACTTGGTTTCGGCTAACATCATGGGGTTCGGCCAAAATATCGTAAATAATAGCGGGGTTGTCTTGATAGTGGTAGGCAACCTCTTGCCAGAAAATAATTGTTTCCTCATTGGGAAGAGGTTCGTTTTGGCCAATCCAAGGGTTAAGGATGATATAAGAACCCTTTTCTTGGGCGGGGTTAATGATGGTTTTTTCTATAGTGGCAAAAAATTCTTCCGGATCAGCAAAGTAATCGTCTTGATAGATTCGGGTTCGGATAACATTAGCCTCCCAATCATCGATAGCAATTTCAACAGCCTGAGGAAACCAATCATGATATCCCCAGGAAAGGCTAGACAGGTTCACACCTCGCAAAATAACTGGCTCCCCTTTTTCATTAACAATAAATCGACCGGAAGTTGATAACCAAGAAAGTTGAGCAGATTTTTCTGGTTTTTCTGATTTCTCTTTTTTAGGCAGGCTATTTAACCAAGGAAAAGAAGGTCGGCTAACAAAAAGAACAATAACTATAATTAATAGTAGTGGTAAAAAATAAACTAAAGTCCAGCTGGTCTTTGACCAAGAAGAGGAAAATATTTTTTTTGGTAATTTTTTAATTATTTTTTTTAGCATAAGGAATTGTTGGTATTGACTTATCCTATATTATATCAGCAAAAATAATTTTTCTTCTGAAAAATTACCCTTTTTGTATATTATTTCAAGATAGGCGAAAACCACGGCCATAGGCCGTGGCTGAAGCCAATATCAATAGCTTAACCCGCCGCAGGCGGGTGAACAAGGCGAAACGCGAGTACCACGGGCTTTGCCCGTGGGTATCTATATTGAAGTAAGAGCTTATCTTTTTTTACCGAAGCGCTGGCGGGAAACTTTAATGACTTTGTCTCTTCCTTGGTTGGCACAATTTGGCAGAGGCAGGGTATAAGCTAAAAATGGTACCGAAGTGCGCCCGTTAATAGCCAGTTTGGTTAAGATTTGAAAGCGGTCTAAAGAGATAAGGTCATTTTCGTCGTAATTATCGGCCATTTCTCTGGATAAGACATGGGCATCTTGGTTGCCGACAATAAATGAAGCTAGAGAGCCGATATTGCCAAAAATAGCGCTTTGGACTTCTTCGTCAAGCTGAGCCATATATTGGTTGGCCAGGGTAAGGTTGAGTCGATATTTTCGGGCCTCAGACAGAATTTTAATAAAAGAAGTGGTGGCAAAGTTTTGGAACTCGTCAACAAAAAGATAAAAATCACGCCGGTTTTCTTCGGGAATATTAACTCGGCTCATGGCGGCTAGCTGAATTTGGGTGATTAGCATCGCCCCTAAAAGAGCGGAGTTGTCTTCGCCTAATTTTCCGCCGGAAAGATCAGCCAACAAAATTTTCCCCTCATCCATAATTTCCCCTAAGTTAATTTTTGATTGAGGCCAGCGTATGATTTCACGAATTAGGGGCGAAGAAACAAACTGACCGACTTTATTTAAAATTGGCGAAACCGCTTCTCTTTGAAGCCGATTAGGCATTTTTTCATATTCATTTTGCCAAAAGGAAATTAAGGAAGAATTATCAAGTTTTTTGACAATACTATTTCGATAATTTTTTTTGGTTAAGATGTCGATGACGTTAACTAGGGTGGTATTAGGAATTTCGACTAAGGTTAAAAGGGTGTTTCTAAAAATATGTTCCAGCCTTGGCCCCCATGAGTAGCTATAAAGTTTATAGAAAATGGCCAAAATTGAGGAGGCGACCAGTTCTTTTTGTTCCTTATTAGTAACCTCTAAGGGGTTAAGTGGATAAGTATAGTCTTTGTCGGCCGGATTAAAAAAACAAACGTCGTTAATCCGATGAGAGGGGATGTAGTCTAGTAAAATGTTGATTAAGTCGCCATGGGGATCGATGACGGCCACCCCTTCGCCTTTTCGAATATCGGAGATGGCCATGTTGGCAATTAGGGTGGATTTGCCGGTACCAGTTTTTCCGATAGTGTAAAAATGAAGACGGCGGTCTAGTTTTTTGATGCCAAAATTAGCCATTTGGTTTTTGTATTCGGTTCGGGCAAAAAAACAAGTATCTTCTTTTTCTTCAGCGGTTAGGTTTTGGGCGATCGGTAAATCATCGGGAGCCTCAGTAGTGATAGTTCTTCCCCAAGCGATATTAGGCAAGGTCACCCTTTCTCCTGGCAGGTGCCAAAGAGTAGACGCCTCCGACAGATTAAGGATTGTTTTTTGTTTTGCCTGATGGCTGACAATAGAAGAAAAAACTTTCTTTTTATTTAAAAAATTGGGTTTTTTACTGACCAGGTTATTGCCTTTGGGATTAGTAAAAACACCAAAGCTGCCCGAAAGTTCATTAAGAATATTTTTATCAGAAGCAAAAAGATTGATTGATGTTGTCAAAAGAGTTTTGGTAATTTTATTTTCAAATAAGGCCTGATCAGGATGAGAGCGATAATTGCCATCTTCATCTTTAATACCAGTTAAAATCTTATTGTTAATTTTTTTGGCTGGCCCCTTGGCTTGGCCAGTAATAATTAATTGATAACCGGCCCAAGCCTTGGGGTCTTTAATTTTTGCTAAAGTAGCTAAAATTGAGGATAAGGGGTCGGTATCAGCAAAATCTTCGGCAGTTTTAAGGGGGTAGTAAAAAGAGTCGGAAAGAGTTAATTGGCAAACTGAGCCCCGGTCAAATTTTGGTAAAGAAAGAAGGGGGTTTTTTTTAAGTGAAATTAGACAATCGGGGTATTGAGCCAAAATTTGGCTTTGAGTAAAGTTAATTTTTTCTTGAGGAATACCAAAAAAGAAACGAATTTTTTGGTTTTGAGAAATAATATTTAGACTTAAAGGGGTTTGAGAACGAGAAAAGAGGCCCTTTTTTTTGGTTTTGGTTAGGTTGGCCAGCAGGGCCTCCATTTGTTCAGTGGTATAGGGGTTATTTTTGGGAAGGCGAACTTCTAAAAATGATAGCTCTTGATTAGTCATGTTGATTATTTTTTATTTAGTTGATTAAGAACAGCGGAAAAATTCTCTTTCTTGATAGGAGATTTTTTTTGATAATGAGGAATAAGGTGGAAGTGGAGATGGTCGACAGTTTGGCCGGCAAGAGCGCCGTTATTTTGGCAAATAATTAGTCCATCAGGTTTTAGGTTTTTTTTTATATTTTGGGCGATTTTTTTGGTTGTTTTTATAACGGTGGTCAATAGATCATTGGGGATATCGAAAATATTAACAAAGTGTTTTCGGGGAATAATCAGGGTGTGCCCACAGCTTTTAGGCTGGTTGTCTAAAAAAGCCATAACTTGTTTGTCTTGATAAACAACATGGGCGGGTATTTTGCCTTTGCTAATTTGGCAAAAAATACAATTTTTCATGCCGGAGCTAATGTTTTTTTAGTTTGAAATTATCTTCAAGGTTTTCCCGTAGATCTTTAACCAAGCAGCCCAAACGAATAGCTAATTTTTTTTCTGTGGCGTTCATTTGCTGCCAATTAAAATCAATCGACTCTAAAAAGGTGGCCTCAATTTCTTCTTGAATATTGATTAAGCTTTCTCTGGCCTCTTCTTCTTCGAGCAAAAACTTGATTTTTTCCCAAGAATCAGGGTTATTTTTTTCCAAGAAAAAAGATCGAGAAGGCAAGTTTTTTGTTTTTTTCTTTGGCTGAGTCATTTCCTACCAAGGATTGTATCAATTTTATAATTTTCAAGCAAGAACAGGGGTGTTGATGATTTATTATTTTGGGCTTTTGGTCGGGGATGTCGGAATTGCCTGCCCGCCGTTTTAGGCGGGAACCGGCGGCCTGTCGCCTCAGGCGACCGCGCTGCTTGTGTGTGTCGGGATGGCCGGCTCCGCCCCGGCGACCTCACGCACCCCATGCGCGCGCGCTAACTAACTGCGCCACATCCCGTTTTACTTTTTTTTGGGCAAGTTGTATTTTAGCAAAACTTATGTCACAATAAAAGACAAGATATGAGCAAGTCTAAAGGAAAAAAAGGGAAAAAATCTTCTTCTCCCCGATTGGAGGCGGTAAAATTGGCCATGGAGCAAATACAGAAGCAATATGGTCAGGGCTCGATTATGAAAATGGGGAAAAATGATGTTGTCAAAGATATTCCGGCTATTCCTACTGGCTGTTTATCTTTGGACCGGGCTTTGGGAATAGGGGGGATTCCTAAAGGACGAGTTACCGAAATTTATGGCCCTGAAGCCTCAGGCAAAACCACGCTTTGTTTGCATATTATTGCCGAATCCCAAAAGCAGGGTGGAGTGGCGGCTTTTGTTGATGTTGAGCATGCTCTCGATCCAGCCAGAGCCAAAGAAATTGGCGTTGACATAGACGAATTATTAATTTCTCAACCGGATACGGGCGAACAAGCCTTGGAAATTGTTGAAACACTGGTTCGTTCTGGGGGGATAGATGTGGTGGTTTTGGATTCAGTGGCCGCTTTGGTCCCCCGGGCCGAAATTGAGGGCGAAATGGGCGATGCCCAAGTTGGTGTTCAAGCTCGATTGATGAGCCAGGCTTTGAGAAAGTTAACCGGGGCAATTTCTAAATCTCACACGGCAGTAATTTTTACCAATCAAATTCGACACAAAATTGGGGTCATGTTTGGCAATCCGGAAACTACTTCCGGAGGTTTGGCGTTAAAGTTTTATTCTTCGGTTAGGATTGATATTAGAAAAATCGGCACGATTAAGGAAAAAGATGAAATAATCGGCTCTCATCATCGAGCTAGGATTAAAAAAAATAAGGTTGCTCCACCATTTAAAGAAGCAGAGTTTGACATTATGAATAAAGGGGGAATTTCTTTGGCCGGTGATATTTTAGATTTGGCGGTTGACTTAGATTTGATAGAAAAGTCGGGCGCTTTTTATAAGCAAGACGGTGAAGTTTTGGCTCAAGGAAGAGAAGCAACCAAAAAATATTTAGAAGATAATCCTAAAGTGGCCAAAAAAATTGTTTCGGCGATCAAGAAGGCTTCTTAAAAAAAGATTAAAGTGCCCCAAGTTACTGCTATAAAAACTCAAAAAAAGGATCCTAGTCGGGTTAGCCTTTATCTTGATGGTAAATTTGCTTTTGGTTTAGGCCGGGACCTATCAACTAAGGCGGGTTTAGTAGTGGGAAAAAAATTGTCCGAGGAGGCCATCGAGAACCTCAAGGGGCAATCTGAAGAAGAAAAGTTTCTTAATTTGACCTATCGCTATCTCTCTTATCGGCCCCGATCAGAAAAAGAGGTAGTTAATCATTTAACCAAGAAAAAAGTTAATAAAAAAACTATTGCCAAAATTATTAGTCGATTAAAAAAGCAAGATTATTTAGATGATGAAGAATTTGCCCTTTGGTGGATCGATCAACGTCAACGTTTTCGTCCTAGAAGCCGGTATTTTTTAAAAAGCGAATTAATAAAAAAGGGCGTTGAAAGAAAAATAATTGATCAAGCTTTGACAAAAGTAGATGAGGAGGTTCTGGTGGATAAGATAATTCTTAAAAGAAAGTCACGGTTAAAGAATCTTGAGCCGTTTCAAGCCAGAAAAAAATTAATTGGCTATTTACAGCGACGAGGCTTTTCTTGGGAGATAATTAAAAAGGGCTTGGAAAAAGCCAAAATTTTTGACTAAAAAAGGCCAAGGGGTTACAATAAGGTTTAGCAAAAGCGTTTTATGAAAACAAGAAAGAAAGACAGCCATCCTCTTAGGTGATAAGCTTTTTCTTGATTTTTTTAACCCTTCTTGTTTTTCTTTGATGTTTTTTGCTTTCTTAAAATAGATTACTATTATCCTTTATGACTAAAAAAGATCCAAAAAAATTAACAAAAAAAGTTAACCAACTAGAAAAAGAGAACAAGGCCCTTAAAGAAAAGCTTCTTTTAGAATTAGACCAAGAGCTAAAAGCCAAGGTTGCTAAAAAAATTGCTAAGGCCGAAGAAGAGATTAAGTTAACTTCCGAGGAGAAAGCTAAGCAAATTTTGATTGAGGCGATGAAACACGGGGCGACTGATATTACCGCTGAATATACCGCTTCTTCAGTTAAGCTTCCTTCAGAAGATATTAAAGGGAAAATTATTGGCCGAGAAGGGCGAAATATTCGTGTTTTTGAACGGGTAACCGGAGTAGATCTAGACCTAGACGAAGAGGGAGAAATTCGCCTTTCTTCTTTTGATTCTCAAAGAAGAGAAGTAGCCAAAAGAGCCTTAAAAAAGCTAATTCGTGATGGGCGAATTCAACCTAATCGAATTGAAGAAGTAGTTGATCAGGTTAAAAAAGAGGTCGATAAAATTATTTTGGAAGAAGGCAATAAGCTCTGCCAAGCGGTGGGGGTTTATGATTTACCCTTAGAGTTAGTGAAGATGATTGGTAAGTTTAAGTTTCGTTTTTCTTACGGCCAAAACCTCTTGGTTCACACTTTAGAAGAAACTAAAATCGGCATGGAAATTGCCCGTCAATTAAAGGCGGATGTTGATGTTGTTCGTTTGGGCTGTTTGCTTCACGATATTGGCAAAATAGCCAGTGACCGCAAAGGTTCTCATGTTGACCTAGGAGTGGAAATTGCCAGAAAACACGATATGCCAAAAAAGGTAATTGCCGCCATTGCCGAGCATCATGAGGATAAACCTTTTTCTTCAATTGAATCGGCAATTATTTGGATTGCTGATGCTATTTCTGGCTCTCGGCCGGCGGCTCGTTATGAACCCCATGAAGACTATGTTGAGCGCATGAGCAAGATTGAAGAAGTGGCCAAGTCGTTTTCTGGAGTAGTTGACGTGGCCGCTTATCAGGCAGGAAGAGAGGTTCGAGTGGTGGTTGAGCCGGATGAAATATCAGATGATGAGGTAACAATTTTAGCTCATGAGATTGCGGAAAAGCTAGAAGAAATGGCTCGTTGGGCCGGTCGAATTAGGGTAACCGTAATTCGAGAGATTAGGGCCCAAGAAACTGCCCCCTTAACAGAAGAAGACTAATCTTGACAGCTCGGCCTTAATCGGCTATTCTGTTTCTTGCTTGCCAAAAAAACGAATAATAACCCTTAATTTTAAGTAATATTTTAAACCTATTAAAGGGAGGTGGAAAAGAGAATGATTAAAAGTCAAATTGTTGAAGAAGTCGCCAAAAAAGCCGACACTACTAAGAAAAATGCTCGAGAAGTGGTTGATCTTTTTTTGGATGAAATTCAAAAAGCTTTAGCTCGAGGAGAGTCTAAAGTGGTAATTTCCGGGTTTGGCACTTTCCGAACCACCATGGTTAAGGAAAAAACAGTCACTGTTCCGGGAACTAACGAGACTGTTAAGGTTAAGGCTCATCGAGCCGCCCGTTTCAGTCCCGGAAAAGCTTTAAAAAGAGCGGTCAAATAAGGCCGTTTTTCTAAAGAAATAAAAAGCGCTCATTTTTCAGAGCGCTTTTTTATTTTTGATCACCTTGGGGTATTACACCTTTAAGGTGGAAACTGGAAGGTGTAATCCCCTAGACCAGGAAGTGCTTAATTATTTCTAGCTCTTTTTGGTATTCTGCTCTTTCAAGAACAAATTTTTCGTATTCTTTAGAGTTTTTGAAAAAATCCATAACAATTTTGGTGTTGCAGATATCGTCGCTTGATTGATTTAGGTATTCTGGGAACGAAGAATAAGGATAATTTTTTAGTTCCTCCAGTGTTTTACTAATTCCAGCAGAGTATGACTGGAGATGGTGATATCTAGTTAAATGAATTAGTTGTTCGTCGTTTTTAATTAAAATGTTGGTGTAGGATCCCATTAAAATTGGACCCCTTCTTTTTCTTTTGGTATTAAAGTAACGGGTTAAGCTATTGGAAAAATTAGCCATAAAACGAGCAATGCCCCCACTTCTTAACTGTCTGATGGCAAAGTGAAAATGAGTGGGCATTAAGCAGAAGCTAATAATCTCAATGGGCGGCTTATTTTTCCTAACTTCTTTCAATATTTCTTTCTTTTTTGTTGGAGAAAGAGAGAGAAATTGAGAAAATCTAACGGGAGGTCGGTGGTTTTGATAATAGGCAATTGATTTTATTGCTCGAGAAAAATCTTGTCGGTTTTGGAAAACTTTTTGGCCACTCAAGCCACGATTAATAATATGGTAAAAATGGTTATTTTCAATAGGAATTTTCCTGCCAGGCATTGCTTTTAAATTACCTGAAAGAGAATAATTGGTCAAACGCTTTTAACACCTTGGGGTATTACACCTTTAAGGTGGAAACTGGAAGGTGTAAGGGGGAGAAAAGTTGTTTGGCGTTGGTGGTGGTTTGTTTGGCTATTGTTGCTAGGGGAAGATTTTTTATTTTAGCCACAAACTCGGCAATATATTTTAGATTCTTGGGTTCGTTGGGAAAAGGTTTTTCTTTTTTGATTGGCTCTGGTGTTAGATAGGGACTATCGGTTTCTAGTACCAACATTTCCAGGGGAATGGTTTTGATAAAGCGAATCTTTTTATTCCAATAGGTAACATCACCGTCAACACCAATAAAAATCTGGTGTTTTTGGGCAAAAGTTAACAGTTCTTCGTCGGGTTCGCCACAATGAAAAACAGCCCGGTCCTCAAAGCCTTTGTGCCAATGTTTTTTTATTATTGCCAGCATATCTTCTTTGGCCTCACGGTTATGAAAAATGATTGGTTTTTGATATTTTTGGGCGAGTTTTATTTGTTTGATAAATAGGGCCTGTTGGTTTTTTTTAAATTGGCTATCAATTTGATAATTTTCGTATTTTGTGTTTTGGTATTGGTGGTAGTCAAGGCCAATTTCACCCACCGCCGCTACTTGAGGACTCTTAATTAAGACTTCCAATTTTTTAAAATCAACCTTGTCTTGGGCGTGATGGGGGTGAGTGCCAATAGCGGCGAAAACATTGGAGAAATTTTTGGCTAACCAAACTGCTCTTTTGGAAGTGGGCAAATTTGTTCCGGGAATCATCAAAAAACCAACCCCGGCTTGCTTAGCACGGTTGATTACCGCCCTTTCTTGGCCGGTAAATATTTCAAAATTAAGGTGGCAGTGAGTGTCGAACATAAATTAATTATAACTGATTTATTTAAAAGGGCCTTTTGTCTAAAAACCTCTTTACTTTTAAAGGTTTGGTTTGCTAAACTGTTTGACAACTTATGAAAAAGCCCAATTGGCAAAAGCTAAAGAAGGATGATTGGTTTTTTTGTGCTATAGTTGTTGCTTTAGTAGTTTTTTTTTACAGCTTTCTCATTGGCTATGCGAAATATTCGTTTGAAAAAAAGCTTTCTGAGGCGGCTGCTCTTCATTTAAAAAGGATTGTTGCTCTAAGTCAGGTAGAACAAGAAAAACTTTTTAGTAAAGCGCATTTATTACTTGATTCTTTTGCCAAAGAAGATGAGGCGATTTTTTCTTCTCCCAAACAGTGTCAGGAAGTGGCCAAAGAGATTGTCCATTTTTCCCCGGATTTTTACACCTTGGGTGTTGCCTCGTTAGAGGGGAAAGTGATTTGTGATTCTCTTTCTTTTGAAGGGGAGGTTGATGTTTCTGACCGGATCTATATTCAGGAAGCAATAGAGAGCAAGGAGTTTTCGATCGGCCAATATCAGATTGGCAAAGTTACCCAAAAACCTTCTCTTAATTTTGGTTATCCGGTTTTGGATCAGCAGGGTCGGGTTAAGCGGGTTCTGGTTGCCTCTTTAAGCCTTGAGTGGCTGGACCCCTTTATTAAAGAATTGGATTTGCCAGCCGGTGCTGATGTTTTTGTTTTTGATCGTAAAGGGCGAATTTTATATCATTATTTTGATACAGACCTAATTGGCGAATTTGGTTTAGAAACCTCTCTGTTTGCGGCTATTTTAGCTGAGCCTGACGGAACAGCCACGATTACCACCAATGATGGTATTGAAAAGATTTTTGCCTTTACTCCCATTAAGGGAGAGCAAATGTCTGATACTATCATTGCTATTGGTGTTCCCAAAGAGGTGGTTTTTTCTAAGTATGGAGTAGCCTGGCAGATGGTTTGGTTGGTTCATGCCGGCATTGCCTTATTTTTGCTAGGGGCCGTTTTTTACTCTCATTATCGTCACCAATAAACTTTCTTTAAAAGATAAAGCTTCTTGAAAAACAGGGAGTGATAAAATAGGTTAATGGCACTTAAGGTCGGCATAGTGGGCTTGCCCAATGCCGGTAAATCAACTTTGTTTAATGCCCTTTTAGGGCGGCAGGTGGCTCGAGCACAAAATTATCCTTTTTGTACTATTGAGCCCAATGTTGGTGTGGTAGAAGTCCCAGACAACAAATTGCCTCTTTTGGCTAAAATTGAAAAAAGTCAAAACATTGTCCCGGCAGTGGTGGAGTTTGTCGATATTGCCGGTTTAGTTAAAGGAGCGGCAAGGGGTGAGGGCTTAGGTAATAAATTTTTAGCCCACGTTAGAGAAGTTGATCTGATTTGCTATGTTTTACGCGCCTTTGATGATGATAATGTTGATCGAGCTGGTTCGGTTAGTCCTCGGGAAGACTTGGCGGTTTTAAGAACGGAAATGGCCTTAAAAGATTTGGAGACTTTAGAAAAAATTTTAGCTAAGAATCCCAAGGATGAGGAAGAGGCGCTGCGTTTTCGAACAGCCCAAAAGACAAGAGAGCTTCTAGAATTTGACCAGCGTCTTATTGATAAGGATTTTACCAAGGAAGAAAAAGAGGCTTTGGCTAGCTTTTTTTTGCTAACTGGTAGGCCAGAAATTATTACTCTGAATGTTGCCGAAGAAAATTTGACAGAACTTAGCAGTTGTTTGGATGATTTTTCTGATCTTAACCCGATTATTATTTGTGCTAGGCTTGAAGAAGAGCTTTCTTCTCTTGCCCCAAAAGAACAAAGAGAATATTTGGCCAACTTAAAGATCAAACAGTCGGGGTTAGAAAGGCTGATAAAGCAAGCATATAAAAAACTAGGGTTAGTTAGCTTTTATACTGCCGGTGAAAAAGAGGCTCGGGCTTGGACAGTTGAAAAAGGGACTTCTGCTCCCCGAGCGGCCGGAGTAATTCATACTGACTTTGAAAAGAACTTTATCAAAGCAGAAGTGGTTGGCTTTGATGATTTTGTTAAATTTGGCGGTTGGACCAAGTGTCGTTCTTTAGGGAAAACCAGGTTTGAAGGCCAAGACTATCAATTTGTAGGTGATGAAGTGGCAGAGTTTAAGGTTGGGAAGTCGGGAAAAAGCTAAATTCTAAAGGTCCGAAGCTGTTTGACCCTAAGGGTCGGATAGCTTCGGACCTTCGTTAAAGAGGCTTGTGCTATACTAAAAAAAGAGATGAAGAAGATTGTAGAGGCGATTAGAAAGCGGCGCAGTATTCGAGTTTTTCAAGATAAGCCGGTTGAGCAAGAAAAGATAGAGGCAATTTTAGGGGCGGCCCAGTTTGCTCCTTCGGCCAATCACAAAAACCCTTGGCAATTTTGGGTGGTAAGAGATGAAGAAATTTTGGAAAAGCTGGCCCAAAGCACCCCTTGGGGATCATTTATTGCTCAAGCGCCGGTCGCTATTGTTGTCGGGGCTGATCAGGACTTGTCTTCGGAATGGTTAGAAGATGCTTCAATTGTTGGGGCCCATATTTATTTGGAAACAACTAACCAAGGTTTGGGAACTTGTTGGGTTCAAAATCGAGGGGCAAAAACTCCTCATGGCGAGGACAGCGAAAATTATGTTAAAAATTTGCTTAATATTTCTGAGAATCTTCGTATTGTGGCTATTTTTCCGATTGGCTATCCTAATGAAGAAAAAGCTCCTCATTCTGATCAGGATTATCAAAAAGATAAAATTCATCTTATTGACTGATCCTAATTTTCCCCCGCCCTCTTCAATGATAAAATTTAGGCATTCTTTATTAAAAATGACTGTTTGCAATCAACCCAAAACCTACTACATTAAAACGTTTGGCTGTCAAGCCAATGTAGCCGATTCGGAAAAAATTGCCGGTTTTTTGGCCCAGGCTGGTCTAAAAAAAGCCAAAACGATTGATAAAGCTGACATTGTTGTTATTAATTCTTGCGCCGTTCGTCAATCAGCTGAAGATCGGGCCATTGGTTTAGCTCATAATTTAAGCCAAAAAAAGAGTTTGGGGCTAGTTATTGTTACCGGTTGTCTTCTTTATCATAAGAAAAAATATTTACAAGAAAAGCTAAAAGAGAAGGTCGACTTGATGGTTAAAACAAAGGACTGGCCGAAATTTATTCTGGATAACTGGTCAATTAAAGTCAAAGATCAACCATTAAGAGAAACTCAAGAAATAGCCCATATTCCTATTATGGAGGGGTGTAATAATTTTTGTACTTATTGTGTTGTTCCCCATGCTCGTGGTCGGGAGCGCTCAGTTTTGCCAGAAGAAGTAGCTTGCCAAGTAAGTCAGGCAATAAAGATTGGTTATCGGGAGGTTTTACTTTTGGGGCAAAACGTTAACAGTTATGGCAAAGATCAAACCGCTAAGTCTTGGGAGAAGTTAAAAAAGGAAACCGGTTTTGACACCCCTTTGGCTGGTTTATTAGTCAAATTAAGCCGTTTTAATAAGCTTAAGAAAATTTCTTTTTTAACTTCTAATCCACAAGATTTGGATGATGACATTATTCAGGCGATGAGGGGAGAAAAAATTGATCGTCAGCTTCACTTACCAGTTCAATCTGGTGATGATGAGATTTTGGCAGCTATGAATAGAAAATATACTACTGCTCAATATATTGAACTAGTGAAAAAAATTAGAAAAAAAATTCCCGAGATCAAAATAAGTACCGATATTATTGTTGGTTTCCCCGGAGAAACTAAAAAACAATTTCAAAAAACCGTTGACCTTTGTCAAAAAATTGGCTTTAATAAAGCTTATATAAATAAATATTCCCCCCGACCCCAAACTGCTGCTTCCAAATTGGCTGATAATGTTTCTCATTCAGAAAAAAAGCGCCGCTGGCGTATTTTGGACAAGATGATTAATAATTAGTTTTTATGATAAGGTTGTCTTATGAGTGGGTTGTTTGGGGTTGTTTCTGAGAAAAATTGTCCTGAGATTTTATTTTATGGTACTGATTACCATTCCCACTTGGGAGCAAAGCGGGCCGGTTTGGCTGTTTTAAATAATAAAATTGAGAGAAGTATTCATAATATTAGCACCTCTCAGTTTAAATCAAAATTTATTGACGAGTTACCCCAGCTAAAAGGTGACGCTGGTATTGGTGTTATCAGCGACTCTGAGCCTCAGCCGATTATTATTACTTCTTCTTTCGGAACTTTTGGACTAGCCTTTAACGGCCTTTTGGCTAATAAAGATAAATTAGTTAAGGGTTTGATGAGGAGAGGAAAGAGCTTTTCGGAAATGTCCAGTGGCCAAATTAATTCCGTCGAGGTAGCCGGCAAAATGATTGCCAGTCAAAAAAATATCTTGGCCGGAATTAAGCATTTTTTTGATAAGATGACCGGTTCCGCCTCGATGCTCATTTTGGCTAGGGAGGGTGTCTATGCCATTCGTGATAAATTGGGAAGAACCCCTTTAGTGGTTGCTAAAAATGCCCGTCAGTTAGCGGTGGCTTCCGAGAATAGTGCTTTTGCCAATTTAGGTTTTGAGTCGATCAAAGAGCTGCTTCCTGGAGAAGTGGTCTTGTTGACGAAAAGAGGGGTAGAAGTAAAAGTGGCGGGGAAGGAGAATGAGAAAATTTGCGCCTTTTTGTGGATTTATAACGGTTTTCCGACCTCTTCTTATGATGGCCAGTCGGTTGAATTGGTTCGAGAGCGATCTGGTAAAAATTTAGCCAAAAATGATCAAGTAGAGGCAGATTTAGTTTCTGGTGTGCCCGACTCCGGTATTGCCCATGCTTTGGGGTACGCTAGGGCATCGGGCATTCCTTATCGGCGGCCATTGGTAAAATATACTCCTGGTTACGGTCGAAGCTATACTCCTTTGAAGCAAGCAACCAGAGATCAAATAGCTAAAATGAAATTAATTGCCAACAAAGAGGTTATTAAGGAGAAAAAGATTATTATTTGCGACGACTCGATTGTCAGAGGAACCCAGCTTAAGAATCAAGGGGTTAAGAAGTTGTGGCAGGCTGGGGCAAAAGAAATTCACGGTCGAATTGCTTGTCCGCCCCTAATGTTTCCTTGTCAATATTGCCTAGCAACTAGAACAAGAAAAGAATTAATAACAAGACGGGTTTTGGCGCAATTGGTTGGTAAAAAAGTTGGTGACGATCAGGCTAAAAAATATAGCGACGGCAAAAGCAAAGAACACCAAAAGATGGTTTCCTTGATCGGCAAAGAATTGGGATTGACCTCGTTAAAATACCAAACGGTTGATGATATGGTCTTGGCGATTGGCTTACCCAGGAATAGGCTTTGTTTGGAGTGCTGGCTGGGAAGGGGGGGGCAAAAATGAAGAAGATTTTAGTAGTTTGCGGTCCGACCGCAACCGGGAAAACAGCCCTGGGCTTGAAGTTGGCAGAAAAGTTTAAGGGAGAGCTGGTGAACGCCGATTCCCGGCAGGTTTATCGGGGTATGGATATTGGGACCGGGAAGGAAGTTGACAAATTTTCAATTTTCAATTTTCAATTTTCAATTGGAGAGAAAAAAGTTGGCTATCGGTGTATTGCCGATATTCCGATTTGGCTATTGGATGTGGTTTGGCCCGATTATCGTTTTAGCGTGGCTGATTATATTAAGGTGGCGGTTCCAGTAATAAAGGACATTTGGCAAAGAAATAAGTTGCCCATTTTAGTTGGCGGAACTGGTTTTTATCTTCGAGCTTTATTAGGGGGGATCGAAACGGTTGGCGTTGCTCCTGATTGGGATTTACGAAGAGAATTGGGGAAATTAACAGTAATTAAATTACAGAAAAAGCTAAAAAAGATAAATCCTGATCGATTTAATAGAATGAATCATTCCGATCAAAACAACCCCAGGCGCCTGATTCGGGCAATTGAAGTAGCTAGTGAAAATAATAAAGACAATCCGAATAAAATAGCAACTTTCAGTTTGACAAAAGAGGCTGTTTTTTGGTTAGGATTAAAGTTACCCCTCGAAAAACTAGATAAAAAAATTGCCCAAAGAGTAGAAAAAAGATTATCGGCGGGGGCAGAAAGGGAAATAGAAGAACTTTTAAAAAAGTTTAGTTTTGCTGACAGTGTTTTGGGGGAGACGATTGGTTATCAAGAATGGGAAAGATATTTTTCTTTTTCCCAGGAGGAAAGAGGGAAAATATTACCAGAAATAATTGACAACTGGCGAAGAGCTGAGCGTCAATACGCCAGACGCCAAATGGTTTGGTTTAAGAAAAATAAGCAAATTAATTGGTTTCTTGCTGATCAAAAAGATTTGTTTTTCAAGGTAGCCAAGAGGATTGGGCAGTGGTATATTAAAAGTAACAATGATTAAAAAGGTAGAGATTTCTCACAAAACAATCTTTTTTGCTTTAGCGGTTTTGTTTATTTTATGGTTCGCTTATTTAATTTGTGATATTATTCTTCTTTTTTATATTGGTTTGTTGTTGATGCTGGCCCTGGATCCGGGAATTGATCGATTAGAGAGTTGGGGATTACCAAGATTTTTGGCAATTTTGTTAAACTATTTGGGTTTTTTTACTTTGGTTGGCTTGTCTATTTTTCTTTTAGCTGGGCCCTTGTTGCAGCAAAGTGGTTTGCTTTTACAGCAAATTGTTAAATTGGCGGAAGCGGCTGGAGCTGGGGATTGGCTTTCCGAGATTCTTCGTGATCCACTAAAAAATATTTTACCTCTTTCTGGTAATATTTTTCGAGTAACTCAAACAATTTTTAACAATCTGGTCCAAGTTTTTTCAGTTTTTGTTATCAGTTTTTATTTAGTTTTAGATAGAAAAAAGCTACCCAATCGTTTAGAGCAGTTTTTCGGTAAAAAGAGAATAAGAAAAATAGAGCGAATCATTGAGGGGGCGGAAAAAGAAGTTGGCCATTGGCTTTGGGGGCAAGTGTTATTAATGGTAATTGTGGCGATCTTAACTTATTTGGTTTTATTATTGCTAAATCTTCCTTACGCTTTACCTCTGGCCTTTTTGGCTGGATTATTAGAAATTTTACCTAATATTGGGCCGGTTTTGGCGGCCATTCCGGCCGTTATTATTGGCTTTACCATCAATCCGACTATGGGCTTTTTGGTTGTTTTGGCTTTTATTGTTGTTCAACAATTAGAAAGTAATTTTATTACTCCGAAAGTAATGCAAGGAGTAACTGGAGTCAGCCCAATTGTTACTCTTTTGGGCTTAATGATTGGTTTTCGTTTAGCCGGAGCCGTGGGAGCAATATTTGCTTTGCCGACAATTTTAATTATCAAGGTTTTGCTTGGCGAGTTGGTTTTACCCCGAATTAAAAGGATAAATTAGCAATTTAACCTCCTTTTTGCTATAATATCTTTGGCCCTTGAAAGAAGGATGGATACTGTAAACCAATATGGTTTTATAGAGGAAAGTCCAGGCAACAGGAAGCACGGTGCCTCAATTAAGGTTTGGGGGGCCCGCCCGTTTTTGGGCGGGGACAGTGAGAGCCACAGAGACGAGTTCTTGCCTTTTTTAAATAAAAGGCAGAGGTGAAACGATCGCTAAAAAACGATACGCCCGCCTTTGGCGGACGGGGCAATCCTCCCGGTTGCAATCCAGAGTGAAGATGACCGCTTCCGTCATAATCTTCAAGTTTGGAGCGTTAGATAGATTTCCATCAAAAACAGAACCTGGCTTATTTTCTTTTAAGGGCCTTTTTTTTACCAAAACCTTGACGACAGGCTTTTTTTTAGAGTAATCTATCGTTAATATGTTGGCCAAGGTTTCTTCGGCAGCAATTTTGGGTTTAGAGGCCGTTGGGGTCGATATTGAGGTTGATGTCTCTAATCGAGGTCTACCAAGCTTTACCGTTGTCGGTTTAGCTGATAAGGCAGTAGAAGAAGCCAAGGAAAGAGTTAGAAGTGCTATCAAAAACTCTGGTTTTGATTTCCCCGGACACAAGACGATTATAAATTTAGCCCCGGCCGATATTCCTAAAATGGGGACATTTTATGATTTACCAATTGCTTTGGGAATATTAAAGGCTTCTGGTCAACTAAAAGGAAAATTATCCGGTCTTTTTTTAGGAGAATTATCTTTAAATGGTGATCTTCGCCAGGTTAAGGGTTGCTTGTCAACAGCCCTTTATGCCAGAGAAAGAAAAATAGAAAAGGTTTTTGTCCCCCACAATAATTATAATGAAGTGGCCATTATTAAAGGAATAGGAATTTTTCCAGTTAGAAACTTAAAAGATTTAATGCTTCATTTTAATAAAGTTAAGGAAATTAAACCAGGGAAAATTAATAAAGAATTAGCCGATCCTTCTTTTGAGCCAGAATTAGACTTTTCTGATATTAATGGTCAATCCCAGGCGAAGAGGGCCCTAGAAATTGCCGCTGCCGGCGGACACAATTTGTTTTTTTTCGGTCCGCCAGGATCTGGAAAGACACTTTTGGCTCGAGCCTTACCGGGAATAATGCCGATTATGACTGAAGAGGAAATTTTGGAGGTAACCAGGATTTATTCTGTCTCCGGTAATCTAAAGGGGAAGCTAGTTAATTATCGTCCGTTTAGAAGCCCTCACCATAGCGTCTCTCGAGTTGGATTAATTGGCGGGGGCAGCTTTCCCCTGCCAGGAGAAGTGTCGTTGGCTCATCGGGGAACGCTTTTTTTGGATGAGTTACCAGAATTCCCTCGTCATGTTTTAGAAGCTTTACGGCAGCCAATGGAAGACGGCTTTGTTACTATCGCTCGATCTCGGGGGCGTTTTTCATATCCGGCCCAATTCAATTTGGTGGCGGCCTCTAATCCTTGTCCTTGTGGTTTTTATGGTGATCCTAAAAATGCTTGTCGTTGTTCTTCGGCAGAGATTAATCGATACCAAAAACGGCTTTCCGGACCGCTAATGGATAGGATCGATATTCATGTCGAAGTGCCGGCAGTACCAGCCAAAAAATTGGTTCAAAAAACTACCGGCCAATCTTCAAAACAAATTCGGGTTAGAGTAGAGGCGGCCAGGCGAAGACAGCGTCGTCGCTTTAACGAAAGCCGGTTAACCTGTAACGCCGAAATGGGTAGTCGAGAGGTAAAAAAATATTGTCAAATGGAAAATTCTTCTTGGCAAAAACTGGTTGACTCTTCGGAAAAGCTTGGTCTTTCGGCTCGAGGGTTCTATCGGGTGGTTAAAGTGGCCCAAACAGTTGCCGACCTTGCCGGCAAAGATAAAATTGACCAGGAACATCTTATTGAAGCTCTTAATTTTCGCTCAAAAGGCCTTTCCTATCATTAAAAAAATAATTAAACCTAAGTGAATATTTTTAAAAATAAAAATTTTTACTGGCTGATTTTTCTCTGGCTGATTTTTGGGTTTATTTTTTGGAGAACTGATTTTATTGGCTCTTATTTTTCAATTAAACCTCATGATCAAAGAGAAAATGATCGAACCACCTCTTCAGAAGAGCCGGTCCCCACTATTAAAATTCTTTTTGGCGGGGATCTGATGTTTGATCGTCATATTCGTTTTTTTGCCGACAAAGAAGGCGGCTATGATTTTGTTTTGGCCGATTTAAAAAATCTTTTTTTTGATTATGACCTAGTTATGGCTAATTTAGAAGGGCCGATAACGAACAATAATTCTATTAGCTTAGGAACTGTACCCGGAACACCCAATAATTTTATTTTTACTTTTGATCCTCAAGCTGCTCAAGCCTTGTTCGATCATAATATTAGGTTAGTTAATTTAGGCAATAACCATATTTTAAACTTTGGCCAGTCAGGCCTTGTTTCAACTAGGCAACATCTACTTGACGCTGGAGTGGATTATTTTGGTTTTGCCGGTGATGATCAGAGTCGAACCTTTAGCAGAAAAATAGACGGGGTAACCTTGGGCTTTGTTAATTACAATCAATTTATAGAAGGGGGTTTAGTGGCCGCCAAAGAAGATATTGACTCTCTTGCGGGCATGGTTGATTGGCTGATTCTTTATGCTCATTGGGGCAGCGAATATCAGCCTCAAGCGGGAGACTCCATTAAGAAGTTGGCTAAAAATTTTGTTGATCGGGGGGTAGATTTGATTGTTGGCTCTCACCCTCATGTTGTTGGAGAAAAAGAAACTTATCAGGGCCGGACCATTTATTATTCTTTGGGCAATTTTGTTTTTGATCAGTATTTTTCTTCTGAGGTAATGACTGGGCTTTTGTTGGGAATAGAAATTGATAAGAAAACAAAAAAGATTGTTAATATCCAAGAATGGTCAATTAAAATGGTTTCTGATGGAAGGACAATTCTTGATTCTTAATTTACTCCGGGGCTTTTTTTAATTTCAAAAGGGGACAAGACACCAAAAAACCCACCCGTCCTAACTTAAAAAAAAGAATTCAAGTTAAGCAAGTGAGTTGTTTTGGTTGTTTGAAAAGAAACAACTTGAGCCGTTTATGCCATGGGCAAAACTCGGTACATACCAGTTCCACAAGTGGGACAATTGGCTTTAGCGGCGCGGCGGCCGTTTTTCCAAGTAACGGTTTCGTAGTTGTCAACTTCTTTCTTTTCGCGACATTTAACGCAATAAAAGGTCATTCTTGTCACCTCCTTCCGGGCAGATTGATAAAAATTTAAATTAACTGACAAATTTTAGCCTTATCTACAGTTGCCAGTATAGCACAAGCTGAAAGACAAGGACAAGTAAGGCTAAAAAAAGGCTTTTGGTTAAGTCTTTTTTTACCCATAGAGTTTCTGAGGAAATTAATTTAGCTTCTGACTGGTTTGCTGAGGAAGACAATTTAGAAGAAAATAGGGCTTTTTTTCTTAGATCGGAGGCTTGTTTTTCTTTTTTAGTTTTCTTAACCATTAGCCCTATCTTAGCCTAAGTGTGGCTAGTTTGCAAGAAGCAAGAGAAAAAAACTTTTTTTCTTGTTCCAACCGAGAAAAGATGAGATCCTTCGGTCGCTTGAGGCGACCTCAGGATGACGGAAAAGAAAGGCGCGCACTAAAGGCGCTACTTTAAACAACGGAATAGCGAACTTTAGTTCGCACTAGTTATATAACCATGTAACCATTTAGCCATTATTCTTTTTTTATTGACATTATCATCATGGGAAAGTTATTATAAGGTTAAGGTGATTGAGGAAAATTTTTTATCTAGCCTTAATTTTGTTTGGCTGGCGGTTTTTATTTGGTTGTCAATAATAACCATTTTATTAATTTTGGCCATCAAGCGCTATCGAAAACTAACCAAGGGAGTCAATTCGGGAAGCCTGGATAAAATTATTCAAAAATTAATCGCCGATCAAGAAAAAAATCAAAAAGATTTTACTGCCACACAAGAAGAGCTCTCCCAGCTGCAAGAAAAAGCCCAATTTCATTTTCAAAAAAAAGCTTTAGTAAGATATAACCCCTTTAACCAAACTGGCGGTAATCAGAGTTTCTCTTTGGCCTTGTTAGATGGAAAAAACAATGGTATAGTTATTTCTAGTTTTCATAGCCGAGAAGGAACAAGACTTTATGCTAAAACCGTGGTGTCAGGAAAAGCAGACAATTCCTTTTCCAAGGAAGAAAAGTCGGCAATAAAAGAAGCGGTTAAAAAATAATTTATGAGTAAAGCAAGGAAAATTCTTATCATTGGGGGAGTAGGCTTATATTTGGTTGCTACTAGTATTTCTTGGGCGGTTTTTGCTTATTTTAATCAAGACACGGTGGTAATATCCCCTGATAACAGAGATGATTTAGAAACAGCTGAGGCCTTGGGGCCGCGAGATCAAGAGTGTCCGATTAATGGAGCTTATTTTACTAAAACGGAAAGGGAGTTTTGGGAAACTCGTCGTCCCCTGACAATAACGGTAGAAAACCATCTCGACTCTCGACCGCAATCTGGCCTATCTCGGGCTGATGTTATTTATGAAGCGGTTGCCGAAGGGGGGATTACTCGGCTTTTGGCGGTTTTTTATTGTGGAGCCGCTCTTCCTGAGGAACAAAAATACGACATTGGCCCGGTTCGTTCTGCCCGAACCTATTTTCTAGATTGGATTTCTGAATACGGCGATTATCCTCTTTATGTTCATGTTGGCGGAGCCGGTGAATGCGCTGATCCGACTGTTTATGAGGAGGCTAAGGCTCTATGCCAGATTCGCCAATACGGCTGGATGAATGAAGGCACTTGGAGCGACTTAAATCAATTTTCTCTTTCTTACGAGGAGTGTCGTCGAGATACGCGCTTGGGGGCTAATGTGGCGACGGAGCACACGATGTATTGCGATACAGTTGCTCTTTGGGAAAAAGCAGAAAATCGGGGCTTAACAGCCAAAACAGCGGTTTCGGGGGACAGTTGGGACAAGAATTTCCGTTCTTGGCTATTTAAAGAGGAGGCCAAGTTGGCTGATCGTGGCGAAATTAACGAGATTGGTCTTTACTTTTGGAAAAACCAACCCAATTATAATGTTACTTGGCAGTATGATCGAGAAAGCAATGTCTATCAACGCTATCAAGGCGATGTTGCCCATAAAGACTTAGTAGTCGATGAGATTTTGGCGGCCAAGACGATTATTGTTCAATTTACCAAGGAGCAAGGGCCGGTTGATGAAAAAAAGCACCTTCTCTATGAGACGATTGGTTCTGGGCGAGTTTTAATTTTCCAGGATGGTCAAGTTGAAGAAGGGGTTTGGGAAAAAGAGGCTCGCACTAGCCGAACTCGTTTTTCTGATAGTTCGGGAGCAGAAATTCGTCTAAATCGGGGATTAATTTGGGTGGAGATTGTTCCAGCCGGCAACCAAATCGATTTTTAATTTTATGCTTCGCCAACTTTTTGTTTCTAAGGTAAGGGTTAAACTGCTAAAAACCTATTTTGCCAATCCTGACAAGCCCCACTATGGTCGGCAGCTGTCTCGCCAGTTAGAGGAACAAATTAATGCTATTCGTCGAGAATTAGACAACTTGAAGACGATTGGGCTATTAGAAAGTGAAAAAAGGGGCAACAGAATTTATTTTTATTTAAATCACGACTTTATTCACTACGAGGCCCTATTATTATTATTTTTAAAATCTACTGATTTAGGTGGGGCAATAATTAAGAATCGGTCTCGTTTGGGAAAATTAAAATGGGTCTTTTTTTCAAAAAGTTTTGCCGAAGGCAAAGCCAGTCAAAAAGAGGCGATTGATATTTTTGTGGTTGGGGAAGTTATTTTGCCAGAATTATCGGCTCTCGTAGCTCAAGAAGAAAAGAAAAGAGGCCAAGAAATTAATTACTCAGTTATGGATGAGGCCGAATTTCGTTTTCGTTATTCAGGCAAAGACCCCTTTTTAACCCGCCTGCTCATGTTGCCCCGATTTACCATTTTGGGAAATGAAGACCACCTTTTAAATTAAGTTTTTTTAAATGAAACCAGTTAAAAATTTTCTTATTATTCTTTTTTTAACCCTTTTTTGCCTTTATCTTAATTTACCTGATCAACTGTCTTGGCCGAAAAATTTTTTGGGTCAAGATTTTGATGGGCAGATTAACATCCCTCATCCAATTCTATCTTTGGCCGGATGGCAAATTCCTACTCGCTACCCTTTGCGCCTAGGCCTAGATTTGGCCGGTGGCAGTCATTTAGTTTTTGAAGCTCAAACCCAAGATTTACCGGAGGAGGAAAAAAGCCGTCTATCGGAATCGTTGATAGAAAATATTAGAAGAAGAATTGATATTTATGGTGTTTCTGAAAGTCTGGTTCAATCAGCCTGGGAGGAGGAGTCCTTAAGAGTTATTGTTGAATTACCAGGGGTTGAGGATACCCAAGAGGCAATTAATTTAGTTGGTCAAACTGCTCAACTTGATTTTCGTCGTCAAATTGATGAGGCCTCCGCCTCCGCCGGTTTTGTATCTACCAATTTGACCGGGGCGGATTTAGAATCGTCGGGGGTTGATTTTAATCCTAACACTAATCAGCCGGTAGTAACCTTAGAGTTTACTAGTCAGGGAAAAGATAAGTTTGCTCAAATTACCCAAGAGGTTAGGGGTCAAATTTTGGCTATTTTTTTGGATGAAGTGCCCCTGTCTTTTCCAGTGGTAGAAGAACCAATTACTCAAGGCCAGGCCTTAATTAGTGGCGACTTTAGCCTTGAAGAGGCAAAAAAACTTTCGGCCCAACTTAATGCCGGGGCTCTGCCAGTTTCTTTGGATTTAATTAGTCAAAAAACCGTTGAGGCAACTTTGGGCAACCAGGCGATTCAAGAAAGCATTCGGGCCGGTATGGTTGGCTTAGCGGCGGTACTAATTTTTATTTTAGCCTTTTACGGTAAATTGGGCCTTTTGACTTGTTTTTCTTTATTTATTTATACCTTAGTTTCTTTTTTCTTATATCGGGTTATTCCCATTACCCTGACCTTACCGGGAATTGCCGGTTTTGTTCTTTCAGTGGGAATGGCGGTTGATTCTAATATTGTTATTTTCGAAAGAATAAGGGCCCAAAAACGGTCTGGTAAAAGCGGTCGAGTTGCCCAAGAGTTGGCTTTTGGCAAGGCCTGGGAGTCTATTAAAGATGCCAATATTTGTACCCTTATTGTTGGCTTTGTTTTGTTTAATCCTTTTGATTGGTCTTTTTTACCCCTAGCCGGGATGGTTCGGGGCTTTGCCTTAACTCTAAGCTTAGGGGTAATTGTTTCTTTGTTTACGGGGATTATTGTTACTAGGAATTTAATGAGAGTATTTTCGAGGAACACGAATTGAACGAATTTAATCACTAATTAAACGAATAAATAGAATGAATTTTATCAAATACCGATTTATTAGTTTTATTTTTTCGGGCTTGTTAATTTTGGCCTCAATTTATGGTTTGGCCCGTTTTGGTCTACTTTTAGGAGTGGATTTTACTGGTGGCTCATTAGTGGAGGTTTTGTCAAAGGAAGACAAGGATCAGCTTAAAAAAGAGCTTGGAGAAGTTGGCTTAGCTGTTGATCAAATTCAAGAAACAGGCAGTGGCAGTTTGCTGATTCGCCTTGAAGGGGCCTGGCAGGAAAAAGATGACTTGATTTCTTTTTTTGAAAATAGAGAGGCTCAGATTTTACGCTTTGAGACCGTGGGGCCTACTTTTGGCCAAGAATTATTCAAAAAAGCCCTAACCGCAATTGGTTTGACAATAGTTTTGATTCTTGTTTTTATTGCCTGGCGATTTGGCGACTTTAATTTTGGTTTAGTGGCAATTATTGCCATGATCCATGATAACCTGGTTCTTTTGGGGGCTTTTTCTTTTTTGGGCCAATTTTTGTTGGCCCCGGTAGACTCTTTGTTTATTACCGCTGCTCTAACCACCCTGGCCACTTCGGTTTATGATACGGTAGTTACTTTTGGTTATATTCGTGATCAATTAAAGCATTCTTTTTCCTCGACCAATATTGAAGAAGCGGCCAATGAGGCCATTAATGCTACGGTGGTAAGAAATATTAATAACTCTTGGACAATTATTTTTATGTTAATAGCAATTTTGCTTTTAGGGGGAGAGACGGTAAGCTGGTTTGCCGCTGCTTTATTGATAGGGACAATTTTAGGGACTTATTCCTCAACTTTTTTGGCCGTGCCTCTTTTAGTAGTTTGGCAAAAAGCAAGGGCAAGGAAGAAAAAGAAATAGAAATAGCCTATTCTTGGGTCTTAGAGGAAGAAGAGAACTGCTTTTCCAGCCCCTTTAATAAGGCTTTTTTATTGTTGGGGATTTGACCTTCTTCAACTTGATTAAAAAGAGCCGATAGAATTTCCCCCACTCGAGGGCCAGGAGGAATATTTAATTTTTCCATAATGTCATGACCGTTAATTTTTAAGTCTTTAATTGAGAAAGGTTCTTTTTGGACCTCAACTAATCTTTTTTTGAATAATTCCGTTCGCCAGGAAGTTTTCTTGGCGCCGCTGCCTAGGCGATCGCCAGTACGAAGGGAAAGCATATCAGGGACATCCTTTTTGCCGACTCGACGAATAAACCTTTTAATGGCTTTATCAGTTTGTTTTTCAGAAACAGAAAATTGATGGTGGCGGACCAATTTTATTAGGCGATCTTGATCTTTTTTGGACAGCTTTAGTCTTTTACCAATTTGACGAGCCAGCGAAGCCCCGACCACCTCATGATTATGGAAAGTTCTTTGGCCATTTTTATCTTCAACAACAATGGGTTTACCGACATCATGAATGAGGGCGGCTAGTTTAACAACAGGGTCTTGGCTGGGGCAGTATTGGGCAGATAAAAGAGAGTGTTTCCAAACTCCCCAAATATGATGGCCTTTTTGCTCCATTTGATAGCCCTTAATTAACTCTGGTAGAAGATAATTAATTAGGCCAGTTTTTCTTAGAGTTTCGAAAGCTGATTCAATCTGATCAGTAAGAAGAATTTTGAATAATTCTTGGCGAATTCTTTCCCAAGAAACATTTTTAATTAATGAAGCTTGGTTTTTAATGGCCGATAAGGTTTTTTTTTCGATTTTGAAATTAAGTTGGGCTGATAGACGAACGGCTCGCAATAATCGCAAGGCATCTTCAGCAAAGCGCTCTTGAGGCTCGCCCACGGTTCTGATTAGGCCGGCTTGTAAATCCTTTTGACTAGAAAATTCATCGACTAGTTTTAGCTGAAAAGATTTTTGTTTAGCCCAAACCCCCAAGGCCAGAGCGTTGATAGTAAAGTCCCGTCGAGAGAGATCTTCCTCAATGCTTTTTCCCCAGGTAATTTGATTGGGGTGGCGGTGGTCTTGATAGCCAGATTCGGATCGGAAAGTGGTAATTTCGATTTGTCTTTTTTGCTGGACAATTTTAACCGTACCATAGGTATTATCATAAAAACTTTTCGGGAAAAGTTTTTGGGTTTTTTCTGGTGGGGCCGACGTAGCCAAATCCAGATCTTCTATTGGCCGATCAAGCAAAAGATCGCGAACTGCCCCGCCGACCAAAAAAATATCAAAACCGGCTTGATAGAATATTTTTAATATGGACAGTGTTTCTTTGGGGAGTTTTTTAAGTAGGTTTTTGGTAATTGTGTCTTTTTTCATTATAATAGAAAAAGAATTGTTATTTAGATTAACAAATTCATTCTATCATGAAAGACTGGCAAGTTAAGCTTAGGCCCCTTGGTCAAACAATAAAAAATCGCCAAAAGGAAATAATTGATTTTTTGTTAACTGATCGGGGAATTAAGAAGGAAAAAGATTTTTTTTCTCCCCCTCATCCGGTCAAGATTTTGCCTCAAGATGTGGGTATTAATCCAAAAAAGATCGATCAAGCGATTGAAACAATTTTGTCGACTAAAAAATCGGGCCAGAAAATTTTAATTTGGGGGGACTATGATGCTGACGGTATTGTCGGCACCAGTCTTCTTTGGGAGGCTTTGTGGAAATCGGGGGTTGAGGCGATTCCTTTTATTCCCGACCGATCAGAAGGGTATGGTCTTAGTTTTTCCTCTTTTAAAAAAATTTATCAAAAAAATCCCGATATTAACCTGGTAATTACGGTTGACAATGGTATCGTTGCCCACAGTGAGGTCGACAAGATTGCCTCTTTGGGGCCAAAAGTTATTATCACTGATCATCATACCAAAGGAAAAAAACTTCCTCCGGCCAAGACCATTGTTTGGAGTGACCAGGTTTGTGGAGCGGCAGTGGCTTGGTTTTTGGCGCGAAAAATAGTCGACAAGGATGATTATGGCTTGGATTTAGTTGCCTTGGCGACAGTGGCCGATATGATGCCTCTTTTGGGGCCAAATCGAAGCCTAGTTAAGTTCGGCCTAGACTATTTGGCCAAAACTGATCGGCCAGGCTTAAAGGCTTTGATGAAGCAAGCCGGAATTGATAGTCGCCAAGGCCTATCAGTCTATCATTTAGGATTTTTGCTTGGGCCTCGGCTTAATGCCATGGGTCGGCTTTATAATGCTTTGGATTCGGTTCGCCTTCTTTGTACCATCGATTCAGATCGAGCCCAGAAATTAGCCGAAAAATTAGATTTGGCTAATCGTAAGCGGCAAACCATGACCACCAAAGCCCTAGAGATTGCCGAAAAATCTTTGCCGGAAAAGATTGATCAAGAAAAACTAATTTTTGTTCACCATCCTTCTTTTCATCCCGGAATTATTGGCTTAGTGGCCGGGAAATTAACGGAAAGTTTTTATCGGCCCAGCGTAGTTTTGGCCGAAGAAGATGGTTTTTGTCGGGCTTCTTGTCGATCGGTTAAGGGTTTTAATATTATCAAGGCCCTAAAAGATCTCGATGGACTAATTGATGTTGGCGGCCACCCTTTGGCCGCCGGCTTTACTATTAAAAAGAAGGATTTGGCTAAAGTAAAAAAACAACTTTTGTCTTTGGCCCAAAAAAGAATTAAGGCCAAAACACTTCAACCAGCCTTGACTATTGACGCTAAGGTTAATTTTCCTGATCTTAATTATGGTTTTTGGAAAAAATTGAATCGTTTTGCCCCTTTTGGTCTTGGCAATCCGGAACCGGTTTTTTACACCTCCCAAGCTATTATTAAGAGTTTAAGACGGGTGGGGCGAAACGGTGATCATTTGAAATTAATTCTTGATGATAGCCAAACCAAGAAGGTAGAGAAAACTCCGGCCCAATTTGATATTGGCCAACAATTATTGCCAGGAATTGGTTTTGGTTTAGGCCAGGAAGATCTACAGGTTGGTGATCGGGTTGATTTGGCCTTTAACCTAATTCTTAACCGCTATCGAGGTCAGGAAAACTTAGAATTGAAAATAAAAGGAATAAAAAAACATGAAGGCTGATAAACAAAAAGAAATTGCCATCGACCAGTTGGTTGGAAAAATAGCCGGTTATCATCCCAAGCCAAATAAAAAGTTAATCAGACGGGCTTATGATTTTGCCAATCGCTATCATCAGGGCCAAAAAAGACTTTCTGGAGAGCCAGTAATTGATCACAGCCTAGCAGCAGCCAGTATTGTGATTGATTGGCGGTTAGATTCGGCCTCAGTTGCGGCCGCCTTATTGCATGATGTGGTTGAGGATACTCCAGCCAAGATCGAAACCATCAAGAAAAAATTTGGTCGAGAAATGGCTAATTTAGTTGATGGCCTAACCAGGGTTAGTCGAGTAAGATTGCGTGGTTCGAATAATGAACAATTTATTGAAAATTTAAGAAAGATGTTTTTGGCTATGTCGCGGGACTTGCGAGTGGTGTTTGTCAAACTGGCTGACCGCTATCATAATATGCAAACCCTGGAGTATTTACCGCCCGATAAGCAATTTGGCATTGCCGAAGAAACTCTAGAGGTTTATGCTCCCCTGGCGGAGCGACTAGGCATGGGCCAGGCTAAGGGGGTTTTAGAGGACTTGGCCTTTATGTATTGCCACCCGGCCGATTATGAGTGGTTGATTAATTATTCAGCCCCCTATTATAAGAAAGCAGGGGAGCGGATTAAAAAGCTAAAGAGAACTATCCTCAAAGAGTTGGCCCAAGAAGGGGTTCGAGTCAAAGTCGATGGTCGAGCCAAACATCTTTACAGCTTATGGCGGAAGTTGTTACGGCCGGAAAATGAGAAAGATATTAATAATATTCACGACCTAATGGCTCTAAGAATTATAGCTTCTGACATTAATGAATGTTATTTAGCTCTAGGTTTGGTTCATAAGTTGTGGCGCCCTGTGCCCCATTTAGGAGTTCGAGACTGGATTGCTCAGCCCAAACCCAACGGCTATCGATCAATTCACACCAACGTTTTTTTGGGTGATGGCCAGATTATTGAAATTCAAATTAGAACGGAGAAAATGCACGAACAGGCCGAACACGGAGCGGCGGCTCATTGGCATTTAGCAGAAATTAAATCTAAAAATAAAATAGATTCTCAAGAAATTGATCAAGGAAAATTTTTTTCTCCAACTCAAAAAATGGCTTGGGTTAAACAGCTGGCGGCCTGGCAAGATGAAATTATTGATTCGGGCGATTTTATTGCCTCAGTTAAATTTGATGCCCTAAAACATCGAATTTTTGTTTTTTCTCCCAAGGGCGACGCCTTTGATTTACCCGATGGGGCCACCCCGGTTGATTTTGCTTACGGGATTCATACCAAAATGGGTCATCAGGCCTGTGGAGCTAAAGTTAATGGTCGGATGGTGGGTCTGGATTATCAGCTTAAAAATGGGGAGATTGTGGAGATTTTGCTTGATCGCAACCGAAAAGGACCGGCTTCTTCTTGGTTAGATTTTGTTAAAACCCGCTTGGCAAAGAGGAAAATTAAATCGGCCCTGAGAACTAGTATTTAGTATTTAACATTCAGTATTTAGTATCTGGTATTTGGTATTTAGGTTAAAGCTTTAACAGGGGAAAAACTAGATCTTTTTATTTGTTGTCTTGAGATTGCTTTTTTTCACTTTGTCATCCTGAGCCCTTAGGCGAAGGATCCCGTGCTTAGCTGCCTTTTCGATTGGGATTCTTCTGTCGCCTAAGTCGACATTAGAATGACAAAAAAATCTAACAATTCAAGCAAATTAATAATCAAGCTATTAGAAACTAAAAATTAAGAATTAGTAATTTTGTTAAGGTGTTATAATTTAACTATGTTGGCAGAACGAACCCTAATCGGTGAAACAGTGGATAAAGTCGGCCAGGAAGTGACTCTTTATGGTTGGGTTAACAGCGTTCGCGATCATGGCAAATTGGTCTTTTTTGATCTTCGCGATCGCTCTGGCCTAATTCAGGTGGTAGGGGATAAAGAGCTTTTTGGTGAGGTTAAGAATGAGTTTGTTTTGGTTGTTAGGGGAGAAGTAAGAAAACGACCCGAACATTTGGTTAATGAAAAAATTGCCACCGGCAAGGTCGAAATAGAGGCCAAAAAGGTGACCGTTTTGGCCGAAGCCAAAGATTTACCCTTTGACATTTATGGTTCAGGCAAAAAAATAAACGATGATCTTCGTTTGCGCTATCGATATCTTGACCTAAGACGACCCAGACTGAAGGAAAATTTAGGGTTTCGCCACCGATTAATGCAGGCGGTGCGCCAATCATTATCAAATCGTGGTTTTTGGGAAATAGATACTCCTAATTTATCTAAGTCAACTCCGGAAGGGGCGCGGGATTTTTTAGTTCCCTCTCGCCTTCATCAGGGTAAGTTTTATGCTTTGCCTCAATCACCCCAGCAATACAAACAATTGTTAATGGTGGCGGGAATAGAAAAATATTTTCAGATTGCCACCTGTTTTCGCGATGAGGATTTACGGGCTGATCGAGGCTTAGAGTTTAAGCAAATTGATATAGAGATGTCGTTTGTTTCTCGAGACGAAATGTTGGCTTTGGCTGAAGAAATGGTTATCGAAGTAGTGGAGAAGGTTTTGGGTAAGAAAATTAGCCAAAAACCCTTTCCAAAAATTTCTTATCAAGAGGCAAGAGAAAAGTATCAAACCGATAAGCCGGATTTAAGAAAAGACTCTGGTGATCCCCAGGAGCTGGCTTTTGCTTGGATTGTTGATTTTCCTCTTTTTGAAAAAACAGCCACTCGCCAAATCAATCCGATGCACCACCCTTTTACCAGTCCCAATCCGGAAGATTTAGATAAATTAACTACCGAGCCGTTGGCTGTTCGATCTTGGCAATACGATTTAGTTCTTAATGGTCAGGAGATTGCTGGTGGCAGTATTAGGATTACTGATCCAGTTGTTCAAAAGCAAGTTTTTAAAGTTTTGGGCCATAAGGACAAAGAAATAGAAGACCGGTTTGGCCATCTTTTGGAAGCTTTTACTTATGGGGTGCCGCCTCATGGGGGAATTGCTTTTGGGTTTGATCGTTTGGCGGCGATTTTATCAGGAGAAGATAGCATTCGGGAAGTAATTGCTTTTCCGGTTAATTCTTCTGGTCGAACTTCGGTTATGGCGGCTCCTTCTGGGGTTAGCCCCTCTCAGTTGAAGGAGTTGGGTTTAGAAATTATTGATGAAGATACGGATTAAACTGCCCAGGCTTTCTTTAAAAAAAGAAAAGATTAAAAAGGTTTTTTCTTGGCCCTTTTGGCCCCTTTTTATTGCCCTGTCTTTTTTGTTTTTGCCGGGAAATTCTTTTTATGAGACCCTAGATCTTTCTTCTGGTGTTGTCGACCTAGATGAGAAAACTAAAAGCTTACCCTCTTTACCCGATCTCCAGGTTAAGGTTCTTTCCGGTGAACCCCAAATTTTCGCCCGATCAGCTCTTTTGGCTGATTATGATTCCGGCCAAGTTTTATACCAAAAAAATATTAATCAGGCTTTGCCTATGGCCTCGTTAACTAAGATTATGACTGCCTTAATTATTTTGGAGGAGATTCCCGAAGAAGAAATTATTACTGTTGGTCAAGTTTGGACAGAGGGAAAAAGTGTCGGCCTATCAGCCGGTGAACAGTTTTTGGTTTCTGATCTTGTTTATGCTCTTTTAGTCATGTCAGGAAACGACGTGGCCGAAGTTTTAGCTCAAAACTATCCTGGTGGTCGAATTGCTTTTATGGCCCGGATGAACGAAAAAGCTAGGCAGTTGGGCCTTGTTAATACTTCTTTTGTTAATCCTCATGGGCTAGATCAGGTGGGTCATTATAGTAGCGCCCGAGACCTGTTTGCTTTAACTAACTATGCCCTAAAAAATGATCTTTTTAGGGAAATTATCAAGAAAAATAATGGTTTGATTTGTGATTTGACAGGAAATAGTTGTTATCAGATCGAAGCCACTAACGAATTAATTAATTTTCCTGGTGTTTTGGGGGTAAAAACTGGTTATACCGATCAGGCGGGAGGTTGTTTTGTTGGTTTTTGGGAACAAGAAGACCGGCGATTTTTAAGTGTTGTTTTGGGGTCAAGCAATCGATTTTGGGAAACCCAAAACTTATTAGGTTGGGGTATGGTTAGCTTTTTACCAGAAGAGGTTAATTTGCTTGATTTTCTTGACTAACCACGGAAGGGTCAAGAGCCGGCAAATAAGCTAGGAAATCATTTAAGCCTTCAAAAACAAAAATAGGCTGTAAAAAACTTTGCGGCACTTCAGGATCAAAGTAGGCCAGATAAATATTTCGGATAGTAATTGATTTATCCTGGTCGTTATTACCTAATCGAGCGATAAAACCTTGGCCAGAGTTTAATTCTTCCCAGGCGGTGACGGAAGATTTGATTGGATAGGTGCCAAAACGGTCATAGTTAATTGGGTAGCGAAGATATTTACCAAAAATAAATTGCTGATGGCCGGACGAGGAAGTAACAATAAAAGAAATGTTGGCCTCATTGGGGTTGGGAGGCATGATGGGTCGATCATCAAGATCGGCTCGTCTTAAGTTAATTTTCAATAATTGACTTTCTGAAAGAGAAACGGTTTGAGTTAATTGCTGGGTTTTAGAGTCGTATTTTAAAAATAAATAGGTGGTTTTTTGGGGATCTATATCCTCAGGCCACATTTTGGCTTTTCCGAGAAGATTTTGGACAACCCTAAGGGCTTGGGCTTGGCCTGGCCCTTGAGAGTTTACAAAAAAAGGTTTATTTTCCCAGGGGTAGTTAATCTCAAAATTATTATTAATAGTGTCAATTTTTAGAGTGGCCCCCGTTTCTGTGTTGCTAAAAGCAAAGCGGGTTGAGCTTATTTTTCCCAGTTCTCTACTAAAACCAAGGGCGGCAGCAGTTTCTCTGGTTTTATCTTCATCGAAAAATTTTGGTCCTAAAATAGGAATAAAATAAACTCTTGCTTGAGTGCCAAGGTTGGGTAAATTACCATCAATAGTTTGCAATGAAAAAGAAAGATGATCTTTTTGATAATTCTCTGAGCCAAAGTCAAGAGGGGGAATTTTACCTAAGGCTAAGTTGGGAGGCGGAGGTGGTTGGGGGTGACGCTCTTCCCAATAAGAACGAAAAGCTCTAGTAGCAGGAACAAGAACGATAATCGCCGCCAAGGCGATAAGAGAAAATTTAATGAACTTTCGGGTATAGTGGGCAGTTTGGCTTAGTTGACTCATTTATTTGGCAGTGGATGATTTTCATGTTTGAGTATAGCACCGGCAAGTGATAAAATTCAAACCAAGATGAAGCCTGTTCGTGTTCGTTTTGCCCCCTCACCCACCGGTGTTCCTCATATAGGCAATACCAGAACAGCCCTCTTTGGTTGGTTACTAGCTCACCAAACTGGTGGTAAATTTATTGTTCGAGTGGAAGATACCGATCAAAAAAGATATCAGCCGGAAGCCTTAGAAAAAATTTTAGCGATTTTAGAATTTTTAGGTCTTTCTTGGGATGAGGGGCCAAAAGTTGGCGGTCCTCACCGGCCTTACTTTCAGTCTCGACGTCTAAAGCGTTACCAAAAAGTAGCCCAAGAACTAGTCGATAAGGGGGCCGCCTATTACTGTTTTTGTTCTTCCGCTCGGTTAAATAATCTTCGCCAGAAACAAAAAGCGTCCGGCAAGATCCCCAAATACGATCGACATTGTTTATCCTTATCAAAGTCAGAAATTGAAAAGAAGAAAAAAACCACCCCTTATGTTATTCGATTGAAGATGCCGGATAATCAGAATTTTACCTGGACCGATTTAGTCCAGGGTGAAATTACCATTAACTCTAAAGATTTAGACGATCAAGTCTTGCTAAAGTCAGACGGTTTTCCCACCTATCATTTAGCGGTAGTAGTTGATGATCATGATATGAAGATTTCCCATGTTGTTCGAGGAGTAGAGTGGATTTCTTCTACCCCCAAACACCTTTTACTGTATCAGGCTTTGGGTTGGTCAGTACCGAAAATCATGCACTTGCCCTTAATTCTAGGGCCGGACAAGACCAAACTTTCCAAAAGACACGGAGCTAAATCAATTCTTGATTATCGGGACGAGGGCTATTTGAAAGAGGCCCTAATTAATTTTATGGTTTATCTTGGTTGGTCTTATCAAGATAATTCCCAATTACTTTCCTTAGAAGACTTAGTAGAGGTTTTTGATTATAAAAAGATTCAAAAACAAAACGCCGTTTTTGATATTAAAAAACTAGACTGGTTTAATGCTCAATACATTAGAATGAAGAGCGATAAAGAATTAACTAAATTATTAAAACCCTTTGCTCCCGAAGAGGCTGATAAAGATTTATTGATTAAAATTGTCCCCCTAGTTAAGGATCGGATGACGAAATTATCAGAATTTGGAAATTTGGCCGGGTTCTTTTTTGAGGCTCCAAAAGTAGAAGAGGCCCTTTTAGCCGAGAATGTTAAGGGGGATTATAAGAATTATTTGGCCAAAGCGGTTGAGTCCCTTCAATCTATTAAAGAATGGCAGGAAAAAGAAATAACGCCAAGGTTAATGGATTTGATTGAAGAAAATGGTTGGCCAACCGGCGATTTTTTTATGAGTTTGCGAATTGCTATTGCCGGTTCTCGTTATACCCCGCCAATTAACGAGTCGATGGAAATTTTAGGTAAAGGGGAGACCCTAGAAAGATTAGAAAAGTTTCGGAATTGATTTTTGTTAGGGTTTTGTTTGGTTTTTTGGTAAAATATTTCTTAATGCCTAAGTGTAGAATTTGCCACAAAAACCTAAAGTTAGTTACTAACACCCATCTTAAATTTAAGCACAATCTCTCTGTTGCTGATTATTATCGTCTTTTTCCTGGTAAAAATATAACTACTCCACCCCTTCCTCAACTAAAGAATAAAAACACCAGACCATATAAAAACTGGAAAGCTAGTTTGACGACACGTCCTGAACCATGGAACAAAGGCAAAAGGAAAGAGACACATCCTAGTGTTAGGCAAATTTCAGAAACAATGAAAAAAAACAAAATCGATAACCTGTTATCTTGGAGGAAGGAAAACCTGAAATGTTCTTATCCCGATTTTGAAAAAAACAAGAACTTGGCAGAACTAATTGGTTTAGTTTTGGGTGATGGGAGCCTGTGTCAACACGAAAGAACAGAAAGATTGTTGATTGCCTTTAATAGTAAGTATCCAAAAATTATTGAAAGAGGCCAAAATTTATTGTTTGCTCATTTCAAGAAAGAGCCAGCCGTTTTTTTTAATAAAACTAAAACCTGTACTAAACTATCTCTTTACGAGAAAAATATAGGTATGCGTTTGGGGATTCCTGTTGGAGATAAAAGGAAGTTTGATTTACATTTTCCAAATTGGGTTTGGGATTCTCAAGAAACAATTTTATCTTGTTTATTGGGTTTATATAATGCTGAGGGGTCATTATCCGTTTATCTTCCCAGTAGAGCTTATATTATGTCTTTTTCAAATAGTAACCAGACTCTGCTAGAGGATGTTTTTAAGGCGTTAAAAATGTTAAAATACAACCCAAACCTTAGGACAAACAAGGTGAATCTTAGAAGAAGGAAAGAAATCTTAAGATTTTGCCAGCAAATAAGGTTTTCTTATTATCGAGGGTCTAATTATTGCCGGGTGGAGTAATGGTAGTCTCATCGCGCTCTGAACGCGAAGATCTAGGTTCGAGTCCTAGCCCGGCAACATCAGTTGCTGGGGCTAGACGAGAACCTAGTAAAGGTTCTGATTAACAAGACGAAAAAGCCGGTCGAGCTGTTGTTACACCAATTAACAAGGCAAGAATACGGTCCTTGTCGTCTTCGAGTCCTAGCCCGGCAACATCAGTTGCTGGGGCTAGACGAGAACCTAGTAAAGGTTCTGATTAACAAGATAAAAAGAAATTGTCGAGGTGTTATTACTCCAATCAAATTATCACCTCGGAGCTTCCACCTTAAAGGTGTTAAGTTTTAATAAGGAACAATTACTTCTCCCTTACCCCTTAGATGATAAAGGAGAAGTTTTCTTTAGCCTTTAGCAGCGTGGCCTATTTTTTTAATTTTTTGTACCAATCTTCTAAAAGCTTGGCGACAAGGTCTTTACTGCCCAAGCCTAAAGCAAGGCCAGATCCTAGTGCTAGGGCCGCGACTAAGCCGGTAAACAAGATATTAGTTAACGATTGAGCAATTCCAAGCTCGTTGATAGCCGCCAAGATAATAACAAAAAGCAAGAGGTAATAAGCGGTTTTTGAACCAACTTCCGCAACTCTGTCTCCAAGTTGGCTTAAGCCAGCCCAAACAACGCCCTCGATAAAGCCAACCAATAAGAAACCGACTGCCAAAATTAGGGTCGCTGAAATTACACTTGGTAAATAAGAAAGGACTCGAGCTAGAACATCAGAAACTGCTGATAGGCCTAGGATATTTACCGTTGCAATAAAGAAAACGAAAACAATTACCCAGCGAACAAATTGGCCGATTAATTCTTCCAGGGAAACGGTGATTTTGGCATTTTTTAGAAAATCTTTTAGACCAAATTTTTTTGAAAGATGATCTATTTTAAGACGGCTTAATAAGCCCTCGATTAGTTTGCCTATCCATTTGGCAACAATAGTTCCCAGCCAGAAGACGACCAGAGCAGCAATTAGGTTTGGCAAGAATCTTAAAACGCTGTCTATAACAGCATTGGCCGCGTTTATGAAGGTTTGCCGTAAACTAGTAATAAACATTTTTTTCACCTCCCTTTCTTCCCCTTTTATCTTAGAAAAAATTTACCCAAAAGGCAAGCCTTTCTTTCTTTTCAAGAAAAAAAAGCTCTTTGGTCAACAAGCTAAGATTAGAGTCTCTAAATGTTAAAAATTTCCTGGAAAAAACTATCACCTCGGGGTTTCCACCTTAAAGGTGTTAAAAAGGGTTTTTTTTGAATAACAGGCGGTAAGGGGTTAAAATATAGCCATGGTTGGAAAAGATGTTCGTCAAGGACTTAGTCAAATCTCAAAAGAAACGGGGGTGCCAGTAAAGAAAATTTTGGACCTGTTGTTTATTTTAAAAGACGGTAAGGCAATTGAGAATAACCAGCTGGTTCGAAAAATCGGCCTATCTCGGAATGTTTTGAACCAGATAAAAGAAAGACTGGCCTCAATCTTAGAGCCGGTATCAAAAAACACCCAGCTTAATGCCAATCAAACTAAACCAGTGCAAGCGCTTTTTGAGGCTGACTATAAGCCCGAAGAGACTCTTTGGGATGTTTTTGAGGGGGAGGCCTATAAGGGGTTGGTCGCCTTTTTAAAAACTGTTGACAAGAAAAGACCATCGCCGGAAAGAAAATACGACCAATTTAAGGCCACCATAGAAACAATTGCTCGTCGAGCCTGTTTACTCCAGTTTTTTGGTGATATTCAAAATAAAAGGCTTTTGTTTATTGGTGATGATGATTTTACTTCTATTGCTGTTGCCAAGACGGGGGGAGCAAAAAATATAACCGTTGTCGATATAGACAAGCGAATTTTGAGCAAAATAAATTCTTTTTCAAATGAGAAGGGTTTAGGGATTAAGACCCTCCATTATGATGCTAGAAAAAAATTACCTGCCGACCTTGAGAAAAAATTTGACGTTGTTTTTACTGATCCTCCATATACCCCGGAGGGTATTAGACTTTTTATTTCTCGAGCGATAGAGTCCTTGGATGGGGATAATAGGGCGGCCAGAATATACTTTTGCTATGGTAATAGCGACAAAGCCAAAGAAAGATTTTTGTCGATTTATGAAATTTTAATCAATTCGGGCCTGATGGCCAGATGGATATTTGATAAATTTAATCGATATCAAGGGGCAGAATCAATCGGCAGCGCCAGCTCTTTGTTTATTACCGAAGCCACTCCTAAAACAAAATTATTAATTAAGGGAAATTATGACAAACCAATCTACACCAATAATTAACCAATACGTTGCCCTAGTTAGGTTTGACCTCGAGGTTTCTTTATGGGATCAAGTTGAAAAGGTTGCTAAGAGCTTGATCGCTGGTCTTAGCCTTAACGTTGTTAAAAAAACAGACTATTCGTTTCATCCTGAGGGGATTACTCTTGCCTACATTTTGTCTGAATCTCATCTCTTAATTCATACTTGGCCGGAATCAGGGCTAATTCATATTGACCTGGTCACTTGTAGTTATCGTAGTAAAGAAGAATTTAAAAAATCTCTGGAAAAAGCCTTTTCCGAATACAATGTGGCTTCAATTAAGATAAAAGAGGTTGTCTTTGATTAGTAAGAAGGTTATTTATTTACCTAAAAGATTAGCTCTAAATAGCAAAAATTGGGTCTTGGCCGCATTCTTCTCGATATAAACCCCAGCTTTTTAATTGTTTTAAAACTATTCCCAAAGAGAAACAAACATCATTTATTTTCAAATAAGACAGGGTTTCTTGAGCCCTTCCTCCTTGGCCCACAAGAGCACCAAAGCGGAGACGGTGATATTCGGATAGTCTTTGGGCGCCAAAGGCAAGCTCTTGGTGGTATTGGTTGCTCTCTTGGGGCGGGACAATTGCTTCAGTGTCATATTTAATTTTTAGGGCCTCAACACTAAGGGTGCGCCAATCAAGCCGATGATCATTTTCTGAAGAAGAAAAACTTATTGGCTGAGGAATGATTTCTGGCGGCTCAATAGGGAGGCTGATCTGGGGAGTTTTTTTAAATAATCTAAGAAAGCCTAAGCCTAAATTTCCGGCTTGGGATTGATATAGTTTGGGTGTTTTTGATAAGTCTCTTTCTTCCGGCAAAATAAGGGGGATAACTAGCCGGGAGACTTTGTCTAAAGAGTTTCCTCTTAGGTCGTTCATTTTTTTAATTGAAGTGGTGGTGGCTCCCAAAATTGACCATCTTTGGCTAATTTCTTCCAAGGTATCTTGAGGATAAACAGAAACAAAAACACGGGATTTTCTCGAGTCTTCTTGAGGGGGAAGTTTTTCTTTAAGTGGAGAAAGACCTGATTCTTTTAAACTGGCTCCCGCGGCGATTAGGGCTAATTTATAGGAAAAAGATAAAAATTTTCTTCGGCTAATCTTATTTTGGAAATTTTTAGCGGTTTCGATATTAGCCATCTACTAGGTATTATACCTATTTTAAGCGAGTTTGTGAAAGATAATAGTAAAGCGGTTAGGGATGGGGAAATTGACTAAAATAGAAGTAAAACCTATTTTTAGCGGTTATATTGGCTAAATTATCTCAAAAGGTCTAGTGGTGATGATATAATAAAATTAAGTTGGTTTTATGAATAAAGAATCTTGTCCTTTTGATCAAGAGAAGGACTTTAATCGAGCCATGTTAGAGTTGGAAGAGTTAAGAAGAGAAGGGCGAAATGTTGCCTCGGTTAAAAAAAATATTTGGCAAAAACGGCAAAAGCAAATTAACGATTTTCATCCAGAGAAGAATAAAACTCCTTCTGTCTTTGAGGAAAATAGCCAAGGAAAAACAAAATAAGAAGAAAGCTGGGAAATTATTAATATTTTACTTGGTTTTTTCTTTTCTGATAGCTAATTAGGATATAATAATAAATATTAATTATGCCCGATCGTTATAGCGCTGTTTGGTTGTCCCATTCGGCAATTGCTGATTTTCAAAATTGTCCTCGAGCTTATTTTTTGAAACATGTTTATCGGGACCCCAAAACTGGTCATAAAATAAAGTTAGTTTCTGCCCCTTTGACTTTGGGTCAGGCGGTCCATGAGACAATTGAGAAAATTTCCATTCTTCCTAAAGAGAAAAGATTTAACCAGCCCCTGATGAGCCACTTTGAAGAAATTTGGCAAAAATTTTCTGGCCTCCGGGGTGGATTTGCTAATTCGGAAATAGAAAATCGTTATCAGCAACGAGGTAGGGAAATGATTGCTCGTTTGACCAAACACCCTGGCCCCTTAAAAGAGTTGGCCGTAAAAATTGACTTGGATTTACCCCACTTTTGGCTTTCTAAAGAAGAGAACTTGATGCTTTGCGGCAAGATTGACTGGTTAGAGTATTTACCAGATGATGATGCCGTTGGCATTATTGATTTTAAAACTGGCAAAGGAACAGAAGAGGGCGACTCATTACAATTACCGATTTATCAATTAATTGCTCAAAAGTGTCAAGAAAGACCGGTAAAGCGGGCCTCGTTTTGGTATTTAGAACGACAAGATTATCCTCAAGAGGTGGAGTTGCCAGACGAAAAAGAAACGGAAAAAAGGTTAATAAAAATCGGCAAGAAAATTCGCCTTGGTCGGCAAATGGATCGTTTTCCTTGTCCCAAAGGCGAGGCTGGTTGTCGGTATTGTTCTTCTCTTGAGGCCGTGGTTGCTGGCCAGGGAAAACTGGTCGGAACGGATGACTTTGGGGCCGATCTTTATTTTCTAGAAGAAAGCAGGACAAAAAAAACTCCCCAAAGCCGGATTCTTTAATAACTGTCTTTTTCCCCTTGACTAAGCAAGGGAAGTTTTTGTATAGTTTTACCCATGGCCCAACAAGATAATAAAGATCAGGCTTCCGCTTTGGCTTTAGAGAAAAAAATTAGACGAACCCACAATTTAATTAAAGATGCCAAGGATAAACTAAAGGAGCAAAGAGACATGTTCAAAGATGCTTTTGAAAATGATTCTGTTTATCAAGACCATCAGACCAAGTATGACGAAGCCAGGAATATTCTCTCGGCAACTAAAAAACAAATTTTAAAAGATCCGGCGGTGGGGGCTATGGATGAAAGGGTTAAAGAAATGCGCTTGGCCATAAGACAGCTGCAAGATTCTTTGTCTTCTGATTTGCAACAATATCAAAGTTTAACTGGTGAAAAAGTTATCGAAACAGACGAGGGGCGATTAATGGAGATTGTTAGTAAGGCAAAGTTAGTTCGGCGTTCCTGATTTTATGAAAAAGCAAAGTTTGGTTTTGGGAGTTATTATTTTGTTGATTTTGGCTGGAGCGGGCTTTGCTTTGCGGCCTCAGGGTGAGAAAATTCCTGGCCAAGGTGATTTTTTAACCGATGAGCTTGGCCTTGAGGAGAACAACACTACTGATGACAATCTAAATTTAGCCGAGAATAATTCTTATCAAGAGGAGCAAGAAACGGAAATGGAGAATAAGCAAAAACAAACTAGCTGGTCTTCCCCACCATCCCAGATTATTGATCCAGGCCGGAACTATCAGGCGGTTTTGACCACCTCGGTTGGTCAGATCACTATTGATCTGCTGGAAAAAGAGACCCCAATAACGGTTAATAATTTTGTTTTTTTGGCCAATGAGGATTTTTATGAAGGAGTTATTTTTCATCGAGCAATCGAAGGCTTTATGATTCAGGGGGGTTGCCCTAAAGGCGATGGCACCGGTGGTCCGGGTTATCAGTTTGCTGATGAACCGTTTGAGGGTCAATATACTCGAGGAACGGTGGCCATGGCCAATGCTGGTCCCAACACCAATGGCAGTCAGTTTTTTATTATGCATCAGGATTATCAGCTTCCTCCTGATTATGTTATTTTTGGTCAGGTAGTTTCCGGAATGGAAACGGTTGACAAGATTGCCTCAAGCCCGGTTAAGAGCAGCCCCAACGGCGAGGCTTCATTGCCGGTTGATCCGGTTACGATCACTAATATAGAAATTATTACCCGCTAATCTATTTTTTATTTACACCCCGGGGGTGTTGTGCCTAAAACACCCCCGGGGTGTAAAAGGGCCTTTGGGTATTATTTGCTATACTAATAAGTATTATGGTTTTAGGTATTGATCCGGGTTTGGCTTCTTGCGGTTGGGCGATTTTGCCTGATAGTAAAACCCTTTCTTATTGCGGTTGTTTAGAAACAAAAAAAGCTGATAGTTTGGCTAATCGCTTGGGTCAAATTTATGATCAAGTTATTGACCTTTGCCAAAAGCACCAGGTTGAGGAGCTAGCCATTGAGTCGCTTTTTTTTGCCAAAAACACCAAAACGGCTCTTTTAGTGGCCCAAGCCATGGGGGCAATTAAGGCGGCTGCTTATAAAAAGGGAGTGAAGGTTTTTGAATATACCCCCTTGCAAATTAAAATTGCCATTACCGGTTATGGTCGAGCCGAAAAAGATCAAGTTGTCAGTATGATTAAGGAGGAGTTGGGGGATAACCAGCAGTTAAATAATAATCATGCCGCCGATGCGGTAGCCGCCGCCCTGACCCATTTTTTTACCCTTAAAAAGGAGGTCTTGTCATGATTAGCGCTTTAACCGGAACAATAAGTTTTAAAAATTTATCAGGAGTAGAGGTTCGAGCCGGCCAGGTTGGTTATTGGGTTTTGGTCCCAGCCGGACTATTGGCTGATTTGGCTCTTGGGGAAAAGGTAACTCTTTATACCAATTTAATAGTTGGCGAGAAGATGGTAGAAATTTATGGCTTTTCCTCTAGAAACGAAGTGAGAATTTTTAAAATGTTAACTTCTGTTTCTGGCGTTGGCCCCAAAACCGCTTTACAAATTTTTAACAACCATCAAGGGGAAGAAGTTGAGCAAGCAATTGATAAGGCCGACGTCGCCTTTTTTCAATCGATTAAGGGGATTGGTAAAAAAACCGCCCAAAGATTAATTGTTGACCTGAGATCAGTTTTAGACCAGGATCGGGTTCGAGAGGAAAAAGAAGCGGAAAGCAAAGAACCAACTGTTTATCAGGCCTTAACCCAACTTGGTTTTAGTAAAGAAGAGATTCGTTTGGTAATTGATAAGATTAGTCCCGACCAAAAAGAAGAAGAGAAAATTTCTCAAGCCTTAAGGCTTTTATCTGCTGATGACTAAAAAAAAGAGTCTCGACCAGGACCGATCAGAAAAAGACCTTCTTAATGGTCTGCGTCCTAAAAATCTGTCTGGTTTTATTGGCCAAAATTCATTAAAAAAACAATTAAAAATTTTTATTAAGGCGGCTAAGCAAAGAGAGGACCCCTTGGAGCATGTTTTGTTTTATGGTCCGCCCGGTTTAGGCAAAACTACTCTGGCTTGTATTTTGGCTCACGAAATGGCCACTGATATTAAAATTATTTCCGGACCAACCCTTTCGCGAGCCGGTGATTTGGCCTCGATTTTAACCAACCTTAAAGAAGGAGATGTCTTGTTTATTGATGAGGTCCATCGTCTTAACAAGATAGTTGAGGAGACTCTTTATCCGGCCATGGAAGATTATGCTCTAGATATTATTGTTGGCAAAGGCCCATCAGCCCGGTCAATTAGACTAAAACTAAAACGTTTTACTGTGGTGGGGGCGACCACCCGAATTGGTCTTATCTCTTCGCCGATGAGGGATCGTTTTGGTCTGGTTCACAAATTAGGTTTTTATCAGTCGGAGAGTTTAATGGAGATTATTACCAATTCAGCCAAAGTTTTGTCAATTGACATTGATTCTAGTGGGGCCCTAGAAATTGCTCGCCGCTCTCGAGGGACGCCCAGAATTGCTAATCGTCTATTAAAAAGGGTTCGTGATTTTGCTCAAGTTAAAGGTAATGGCAAAATTGATAAAAAGACCGCCAAAAAAGCTCTTTCCGATTTGGGTATTGACAAAATTGGCTTAACCGGTGTTGATCGAAAATTATTACGCTTGATTATTAAGAATTATCAAGGTGGTCCGGTGGGGATTGATAATTTAGGGGCGGGATTAATTGAAGATACGGGGACGATTGTTGATGTTTATGAGCCGTATTTAATGAAATTGGGTTTTTTGAAAAGAACTCCTCGAGGACGAATAGCCACCGATCGGGCCCGAGAACATTTGGGTCTATCGGTCGATCAAAAAAAGCTTGTTTAGATTTTTTCCTCTTCTTGTTGGGGGAGTGGTACAATAGCCAAAAATATGTCTTTCTGGAAAAAAACCACCCCCATTATTGGTCTTGCTCCAATGGACGGGATAACCGATGCGCCAATGCGGAAAATTACCGCTCATTACGGCCAGCCGGAGGTTATTTTTACTGAGTTTATTAATGTTGAATATGCCGCCGCTCGGCCAGAGAAGCTTTTTTGTCGTTTTTGGTATTCTTCTGATCAACGGCCCATCGTTGCCCAACTTTCTGGAGTTAATACCGACCTTTTTTATCAATTTGCCCTAGTTGCCGCTGAATTGGGTTTTGATGGGGTTGATATTAATATGGGTTGTCCGGCCAAAAGCGTTACCGCTCGAGGCGGTGGAGCCAAACTGATTGGTAATAAGAAATTGGCCGAAGAGTTGGTTTTGTCGGTTAAAAAAGGCCTTGATGATTGGCTGAAAGGAAAAGGCCTTGACGGTTTAGATAAGAGTTTGCTCTTGGGCTTAGAAAAAACCAAACAAATAAATCGGCAGTGGGGAGGGGTAAAAAAGGCTAAAAAGTCCCTCCCGGCTTTATCGATAAAAACAAGACTAGGCGTTGATCGGCCTCTAATTAAAGATTGGTTAGAATTTTTGTTCTCTTTACCGATTGAGGCCTTAATCGTTCATGGTCGTTTGGTAAGCCAAGGCCATTCTGGGCCGGTGGATTGGGCCAGTTTGAGTAGGGTAGCTGACCTTGCTGGTCAGAAAAATAGGGCGTTGATTGGTAATGGCGGGATTGGTTCTTTTGAGGAAGCCAAAGAAACTTGCCAAAAATACAACTTAGGTGGAGTTTTGATTGGACAAAGAGCTTTGGGTAACCCTTGGGTTTTTACCGACCAGGCAGTAACGAAGGAGAAAAGGCTTTTAGTGATGATGGAGCATGCTCGTTGTTTTGTTGATTTATTTGGTGAGGAGAATTTTATTGTTTTGCGCAAACACCTAGCTTGGTATGCGGCTGGTTTTCCGGGAGCTAAAAAATTAAGAATTAAGCTGGTTAGAACTAGCCGTTTGTCTGAAGTAGAGGAAATAATAAATAATTTCTAATGAAGATCGTTTAATAATGAAACAAAACAACAAATTTTATCGTTAGTTTCTTCTTGAATACTAAGGCTTGAGGGGTTATTATTAGATTCGTTATGGCCAAACTTTCTATTGCCGATTTTAAACCCGGAGAAGCCCTAATCTTTCGCGGTGAACCCTTTGTGATTTTGTCGATTAGATCCAAGCATTTGGGTCGGGGTGGAGCAATTTATCGTACTAAGATGAAAGGTTTAAAAAGTGGAACAGTTTTGGAAGAAGCTTTTCGGCCAACCGATAAATTTGCTACAGTTGATCTGTCTTTGGAAACCATGAATTTCATGTATCGGGCTGGCGATGAGGCTTTTTTTATGCACCCTCGCACCTATGAGCAAATCAGCTTGTCGATAAAAAAGATTGGTGATTTTTCTCGATTTTTGAAAGAAGGGGAAAAATATCGTTTGCAGTTTGTTGCCGATGAGTTAGTGGGAATTCTGCCTCCGGCTAAGGTCAAGCGTCGAGTTGTCCGAGCGCCTGAGGCGGTGGCTGGCAATACGGCCGTTTCGGCTACCAAGAAGGTGATGGTTGAGGGCAATATTGAAGTGGAGACACCTCTTTTTATTAAAACAGGCGACACTATTATTATCAGAACCGAAAACGAAGCTTATGTTAGCAAGGCCCAAGAGGAGAAAAAATAACCCCATCTCTTATGGATTATAAAGACTTAACCGGTCAGGTTTTATCAGTTGCCCAATTTAACAAATTAATTAATGAGATTATTTCTCCTCTTCAGGTTGTTGTTGAGGGAGAACTGGCTCAAATTAATACTAGCTCTGGTCGTTGGTTTTTTGCTACCCTAAAAGACGATCAGGCCAGTGTTAGTCTTTTTTCTCCCCGAGATCGTCTTCCCAACTGGCAAGTATTACAAGAGGGAATGAGGGTTAGGGTAGATGGCTGGCCAAGACTTTATCAAAAAAATGGCCGTTTTTCTTTGTTTGCCCGATCAATCCAACCGGCCGGAAAAGGAGCCCTGAAAGAAGCCTATGAGAAATTAAAAAAGGAGTTGGCGCTTTTGGGATATTTTGATCCGGCCAGAAAAAGAAAGCCCCCTCGTTTTATTAGAAAAATTGGCTTAATTACTGCCCCTGATTCTCGAGCCTATTCTGATTTTGTTACGGTTTTAGCCAACCAGCCAGCCGGGGTAGAAGTTAATTTTTATCCTGTTTTAGTTCAAGGAGATAAGGCGATTGATCAAATTAGGCAGGCTCTGACTTTTTTTAATAATCACAAGCCCTTAGAGTATGATCTTTTAATTTTGACTCGAGGTGGTGGTAGTCTGGAAGATTTATTACCCTTTAACAGTCGGGCCCTAGTTGAGGCCATTTACGGGAGCAAGGCTCCTGTTTTAGCGGCGATTGGCCATGAGGCTGATGACTGTTTAGTTGATTTGGTGGCCGATTTACGGGCCCCGACGCCAACGGCCGCCGCTGAAATAATCAACCAGTATAATAAAGAAAATCTTTTAGAAATTGACAACTTGTCCTCTTCCTTAGTTGATTCTTATCAGGAGATAGTTTTTTTACAAAAAAATAATTTGATAAGATTGGTTAATTCTCTAAATCTTTTTTATCAAACCCAATTTCAAGAAACAGCTTTATTATTAAGTCGTTTTGCTAATGGTATTGGTTCTTTTTTGAGCCAAATCCAATATCAAAAAAAGGCTCTTTATTCGTTAGAAAAGTTGCTATTAAGCTTTGATCATCAAGCCATTTTAAAGCGAGGGTTTAGCCTGACCCTAAACAATCGTGCTAAAATAATTAAGAGTCCTGATCAGGTTTCTTTAGGGGAAGAAATTATTACTCGGTTTTGGCAAGGACAGATAACCTCAGAAATTAAGAAAAAAAATGACAACCAAGAAAGTTAACCAGCAAGACTTATCAGAGGCCTTTGGCAAATTAGAAAAAATTGCCGAGGAGTTTGAGAAAGGGGAAGTTGACCTAGAAGAGGGGATTGCCAAACTTGAGACGGGCTTAGAGCTGGCCGCCTTTTTGAAAAAACAATTGTCCAAGATAGAGAATAAAGTGACTAAAATTAAAGAAAAATACCAGGAAATTGACGATTAGCAGCTTTTGTGTTAGACTGCTAAATAACTCATTAAATTAGCCTCTTTTGTCTTAATCTTCTAAAAAAGAGAGCAAATTTTAAAACAAATTTTTATAAAATAATTTTTTTATGTCTCTGATTTTAAAACCAGAAAAGAAAAACCAAGAACAAAAAGAAATGACCGTTGTTGCTCTTCGAGATACGGTTATTTTCCCTCGTACCGAGGCAACGCTTACCTTTGGCCGACCCCAATCAGTAGCGGCGGTTAATCAGGCTTATAAAGAGAAAAAGGCTGTTTTGTTAGTTTGCCAAAAAAACCCTCGAGTCAATAATCCCGACCAAGACGATCTTTATCAAATTGGTACTATTGCTAAAATTGATAATATCTTAAAGTCTGGTAAGGCTATTTATGTTATTGTCAGAGGGGAAAGTCGGGCCCGCCTAGAAAATCTTTCTCAGAAAAAACCCTTTTTAGCCGGACAAATTAGCCCCTTACCAAAAGGGAAAATTGCTTCTGGAGAAGATATTAATGTTTTAGCTGGGCTTTTAATTGAGCAATTAAAGAAAGCGATGAGTTTGGGTAAACCGGTTGATCCTCAAGCTTTGGGTAATTTGTCTTCAGATGACCCTCAGGAACTGGTTAATCGAATTGCCATGGTGGTGGAGATTTCTGGTAAAGACAAACAGTCTTTATTGGAAATTGATGATTTGACCAAGCGAGCCAAAAAAGTGGTTGAATATTTGGTCCAAGAGATTAAAATTTTGGAGCTTGATCAAAAGATTAGTTCTAAGGCCCAAGATAAGTTTGATAAGTCAATGAGGGAGGCAATTTTAAAACAGCGTCGAGAGATGATTGATCGGGAATTAGGGAAAATAGGCTCTAAGTCCGGTAACCCCGAAATTGAAAAATTAAGAAAAAAAATCTCGGCCAGCAAGATGCCCAAAAAAATTGCCAAAAAAGCTAAGTCGGAGCTGTCTCGATTGGCCAAAATGTCGCCCATGAACCCGGAAAGTGGTTATATTCATTCTTATTTAGAGTGGTTAACCGACATTCCCTGGGTTAAAAAATCTAAAAGCAACCTTGATATTAAAAAGGCCAAAAAAATTCTTGATCAAGACCATTATGGTTTAAAAAAAATTAAAGAGAGAATTTTAGAGCACTTGGCGGTAATTCAGTTGCAAAGTAAACAAAAAGAAGAAGTTTCCTCACCGACTATTCTTTGTTTTATTGGCCCCCCCGGAGTAGGAAAAACTTCGGTTGGCAAGTCAATTGCTCGAGCAATGGGAAGGAAGTTTGTCCGTATTTCTTTGGGGGGCTTGCGAGATGAAGCCGAAATTAGAGGTCATAGAAGGACTTATGTTGGTGCTTTGCCGGGGCGCTTGATTCAGGGCATGAAAGAGGCAGGAACAGTTAATCCGGTTTTTATGTTGGATGAGATCGACAAGGTGGGCAAGGATTTTCATGGTGACCCGTCGGCGGCCCTATTGGAGGCTTTGGATCCGGAGCAAAACAAGGAGTTTTCCGATCATTATTTGGGAGTTGCTTATAATTTGTCTCAAGTTTTCTTTATTACTACAGGCAACGTTTTAGACACTATTCCGCCGGCTCTTCGAGATCGAATGGAAATAATTCGTTTTCCCGGCTATACCGGTGAAGAAAAATATCACATTGCCAAAGACTATCTTTGGTCCAAAGAGACCCAAAACCGCGGGTTAGGCAAAAATAAATTTAAATTAACAACAAAAGCCTATTATGAAATTATCGATCGTTATACTAAAGAAGCTGGAGTTCGTCAATTGCAAAGAGAGATGGCTCGTTTAGCTAGAAAATTGGCTAGAGAAATTGCTGAAGGAAAAAAGGTGGAGGAAAAGATTGGTGTTAATCGGGTCCGTTCTTTGTTCGGGCCGGCCCAATTTTCTAAAACTGCCGCCGATAGTCAGGATGAGATTGGTAAGGCCACTGGTTTGGCTTGGACTCAGGCAGGAGGAGAAATTTTGTTTATCGAAGTGGCTCTAATGCCCGGCAAAGGGAAAGTTTTATTAACGGGGAAATTGGGCGATGTAATGAAGGAATCTTGTCGAGCGGCCATTTCTTACGTCCGCTCCCATTGGCAGATCTATAAGCTAAAGAAAGATTTTGCCGAAAAAATTGATATTCATGTTCACGTGCCGGAGGGGGCGGTTTCTAAGGATGGCCCTTCCGCTGGTGTGGCTATTGCCTCGGCGGTTGTTTCGGCTTTAACCAAAAAACCCCTAAAGCACGAAATTGGTATGACTGGAGAGATCACCCTTCGCGGGCGAGTTTTGGAGATTGGTGGGGTAAAAGAAAAGGTTTTAGCTGCCCACAGAGCTGGTCTAAAAACAATAATTTTACCCAAGAGCAATAAAAAGGACCTGGAAGATATTCCTTCTCGAATCAAGAAAGAGTTAGAGTTTATTTTTGCTGAACATTTAAGTCAGGTTCTTGATCAAGCCTTGGTAAAGAAAAAACCTGACAAAACAAAGTCTTCTTAAAGCAAATTGATTAATGTTAGCTTCCGAGGTATAATATTAGCTATAGGTCTTATTTTAAGAGACCGTTTTCATTCTTAAAAACAAAAAAATTAAGCTGATAAGCCAGCAAAATGTTTTTTTGTTTTGAACTTTTATAAACAGGCGGTAGGAAGCTTCTTCTAGGAGGAGATAATGAGGAAGAAAGAAAGAGCTGGGTATTGGGTTATTTTTTTGATTTTGTTATTTATTGTTTGCTACGCGTTTATTAACGCCTTTTGGCAACCCCTCCCGGAAGGAACGAGGGTAAAAATCGACGGCAAGGGTTATTTTAATCCCCTTTGCTGCGGCGATTATCCATTCGAGAATTGGAGTGGAAGCCAGCGCCGGCAGTGGTGTTGGAACAGGGCCACCCTAGTGGAAGAAACCATTGGGGTGATTGAGGCCGGAGGGGACTATGAATCCCACCACAGTAGCCGGGGGGGGTCGGCCTACAGAGTGGTTTTCACCACTACTTTAGGTAATCAGAAGACCCTATGGTTTTCAGCTGCTGATCTAGAAAAGATTGATTGATGCCGGTCTAGGGGGTCGTGTTCAAAACTTCGCGCTTTAACGCGACCCCCCCCAGCCATTTTTCAATTCTCCCTACCGCCCTTTTTCTTTTCCCAAAGCCTTCTTCTGGAGAGATCCTGGATCTATTACGGCTTATTGTGAGGGTTTTTTTGAGGTTCTGGCAACCTCTGTCAGCCCTGTTTCTTTAGAAATCAACTCTCGTCTCACCAATATCTTTTTTCATCAGGATATTTTCTTAATCTATGGGATTATTAATAAATACGGTACCGTATTTATTAATAAAAGAACAAAAATATTATTTATCTCTTTATCTGGGTAAATAAATACTTTACCGTATTTAGAAAAAGGGCCTAAGAATATCCTTTAATAACTTCCTATCGGTGTTTTTCTTTAATACCCCAAGTAGCTCCAACCAGATTCGAAGATGACACCATCCCCTTTCTTGTCTTGTCAGTTGGTGTAATAACAGCGCGGCTGTCTTTGCTGTTTTGATAACCAGAATTCTTGACCAGTTCTTTCCGATTGGGCCAAGTAGCCCCAACCAGATTCGAACTGGTATTACTAGGATGAGAACCTAGCGTCCTAACCATTAGACGATGGGGCCCTGAGAAAAATTTCTAATTTTTAATGATTTGAATGGCCTAATTATTTTTTTTAAAATTTGAGACTTGTGATTTGTTTAGAATAATTAGAAATTATTTTCCTAATTATACTAAACCAGCCCCAATTTTACCAAAAAATCGATTTTTGACTAATCCTAGATTTTAATTTGACAATTGTCAATAAGAATAATATAATTTTCTTCACTGTTTTGTGACGCACCCCCTAAAAGGGTCCATTTAATCGGGATTTTTCCTTACCTCTTTTTAGTGTTTTTAACAAAAAGATTATTTAATTAAAAATTATTGTATGAATCAAAAAAAGCTAATTACCAAACAAGGGCTAGCCGATCTTAAGGACAAGCTGGCTAAGCTTGAGGCTCGGCGACCCGAAGTGGTTGATCGAGTAGAAACAGCCAGGCAAATGGGCGATTTAAGAGAAAATAGTGAATATCATGCCGCCAGAGAGGATCTGGTTCTTTTAGATACTCAAGTTAATGAGCTAAAAGAAATTTTACTTAATGCTAAGGTTGTTGATAAAAATAACGGGTCATCTTCTGTTTCTTTGGAGAGTCTGGTTACCGTTAAGAACGGTCAAAACAAGAAAATAGATTATCGTGTTGTTGGCGAGCACGAATCTGATCCGCTAAAGGGCAAGATTTCTTATACCTCTCCTTTGGGTCAGGCCCTGATGAATAAAAAAGTTGGCGACAAGGTGGCTGTTAAAACCCCCAAGGGCAAGAGTAAATATGAAATTGTGGCCATTAAATAAGTCTTCTTTGTATGATAAACTAATAGCCAAATGGCTGGTCGTTTAGAAAACATTAAAAAAGAAAGGATTGCCAAACTTAAAAGGCTTTGTTCTTTAGGAATTGATCCTTATCCTCCCCGCTCTCCAAAGCATGATTCAATTATTAAGGTCCGGAAAAAAACCGGTCAAAAAACAACCGTAGTAGGAAGAGCAATGGCCTGGCGGGCTCATGGTGGGATGACCTTTGCCGATTTAAAAGATAGCTCAGGCCAAATTCAGTTGGCTTTTTTTTCTGATGATTTGCCAAAAAAAGCCTATCAACAACTCGAGTTGTTGGATATTGGTGATTTTTTGGCTGTTTCCGGTTCGGTTTTTAAGACTAAACGAGGTGAAATAACCGTTCGAGTCTCCTCTTGGCAAATTTTGGCCAAATCGCTAAGGCCGCTGCCTAATAAGTGGAAGGGGTTGCAAGACGTTGAGACTCGTTCGCGCAAAAGATATTTAGATCTTCTTGTTAACGAGCAGTCACGAAAAACCTTTATTTTAAGAAGCCAAATCGTTAGGGCAATGAGAGAAATTCTAGACGGTGAGGGCTTTATGGAAGTAGAAACTCCCACTCTTCAACCAATTTATGGTGGCGCCTCGGCCCAGCCTTTTGTTACCCACCACAATACCCTTGAAGCCGATCTTTATTTAAAAATTTCTGACGAGCTTTATTTGAAACGCTTGATTATTGGTGGTTTAGATAAAGTTTATGAAATTGATCATAATTTTAGAAATGAGGGGGTTGATAAAAGTCATAATCCGGAATTTACTCTAATGGAATGTTATTGGGCCTATGCTGATTATAACGACATGATGGTTTTGACAGAAAAAATTTATTCTCAAATTGCCCAAAAAGTTTTGGGGACAAAAAAAATTATTTTTGGGAAACAAAAAATTGATCTTAAGACCCCTTGGCCTAGGTTGTCGATGTTTACGGCAATCAAAAAATATTTGGGTTGGAGTCCAGAAGAAATCTCTGATCAGGAATTAAAAGAAAAATTAGCTCAAAAAGGTGAAAAGCCGGTTAATGGTTATAATCGGGGTTTGGCGATAGCCAAGCTTTTTGAGGAAGTTGAACCCCAATTAAAGGGCCCAGTTTTTATTACTGATTTTCCCAAAGAAACCACCTCTCTTTGTAAACTAAAACCAGACAACCCGGATTTAGTTGAGCGCTTTGAACCTTACATCGCCGGTTTTGAGATTGGTAATGCTTATTCAGAGCTAAATGACCCGCTTTTACAGCGTCAGTTTTTTGAGGAGCAAGTAAAAATGCGAGAAGCCGGTGATAAAGAAGCCTCACCCATGGATGAAGATTTTTTGGAAGCGATGGAGCATGGTATGCCTCCAACTGGAGGCTTGGGCCTGGGCGTTGATCGATTAGTGATGCTTTTGACCGGTCAGGAAAATATTCGTGATGTAATTCTTTTTCCCACTCTTAAGCCAAAAAAATGAATAGAGACCAAATTTTAGCGATTATTAAGCGTCGAGTTGATAACGAAAATATTATTAAGCACATGTTGGCCATGGAGGCTTTTATGAGAGGTTTGGCCCGGCATTTGGACAAGGATGAGAAAGCTTGGGGTTTGGCCGGCCTAGTTCATGATATAGACTATAATGACCAAACTTCCCCCCAAGAACATGGCTTAAAAACAAGAGAAATTTTAGCTGAAGAAAAAATAGACTTGTCAGGCGATATTCTTCAAGCCGTTGCGGCCCATAATTGGCACAATAATGGGGTTAAACCAAAAACCCTAATGGATTGGGCCTTGTTTTGTGGCGACTCATTAACAGGCTTGATTGTTGCCTGTACTTTAGTAAGACCGGATAAAAAATTATCTTCGGTTACGGTGGAATCAGTTTTAAAAAAGTTTCCTCAAAAGCGTTTTGCCGCCGGAACTCGAAGAGAGGATATTAAGATGGCGGAGGAAAAACTAGGAATTCCCTTGGAAGAATTTATTGCCATTGCTTTAGAATCAATGCAGGAAATAAGCGAAGAGTTAGGTTTATAAAAAAACTATAGGAAATTCAGCCTAAGATTATTAATAGATCCTGGATCTCTATCAATATTTATGCTCGATATTAATTTCATTCGCCAGAATCAAGAACTAGTTAAGAAGGCGGCTCGTGATAAACAAATGAACGAGGGGCTAGTTGATAAGCTTATTGTTGTTGACAATAAGCGTCGAGAGTTTATTAAAGCCATAGATGAACTGCGGGCTAAAAGAAACGAGGCGGCTAAGAACAAAGACATTCCTTTGGGAAAAGAGGTTAAGGTTAAGCTTAAAAAGCTAGAACCGCAGCTAAGAGAAGTTCAAGACCAGTATCGACAGTTAATGCTTCAAGTTCCCAACTTGCCATCTGATGACACTCCGATTGGGAAAACTGATGAAGACAATAAAGAGATTGAGACGTGGGGCAAAATACCCGAATTTGATTTTCCTGTTCAGGACCATGTTGCTTTGGGAAAAAAGTTGGACTTAATCGATTTGGAAAAGGGAGCGCAAACAGCCGGTTTTAGAGGCTATTATTTAAAAAATGCCGCTGCCAAACTTCATTTTGCCGTCCTTTTTTATGCTTGGCAAAAGATAGTTGAGGCCGGTTTTACTCCTATGGTACCACCGACAATTTTACGGGAATTTGTCCTGGTTGGTAGCGGTCATTTTCCTTTTGGCAAAGAAGACGTTTATCAAATTGCCAACCCTTCTCGTCTTGCTTCAGGCGAAGAATCAGGAGAGCCAGAATATTTGGCCGGGACGGCTGAACCATCCCTATTGGCTTATTTTGCCAATACCACCTTGGAAGAAAAGGATTTACCAGTTATGGTCGCCGGCTGGACCCCCTGTTATCGGTCAGAGGCGGGTAGTTACGGTAAGGACACCCAAGGGATTTATCGGATTCACGAATTTTCCAAGGTCGAACAGGTGGTTCTTTGTCAGGCCGATAATCAAGTTTCTGATCAGTGGTTAGAAAAGATGAAAGATGTTTCGGTTGGGATTTTACAAGACTTTGGGCTTCCCTATCGAGTGATTAAGGTTTGTACTGGTGATATGGGAGCAGGAAAGCGGAAAATGTACGATATTGAGACCTGGATGCCGTCTCGAAAAGGCTATGGCGAAACCCACTCAGACTCAAACCTGACTGACTGGCAATCGCGGCGATTAAATATTTCCTATAAAAACAAAAAAGGTCGAAAAGTCCTTGTTCACGCTTTAAATAATACTGTTTTGGCTAGCCCGAGGATTTTAATTGCTATTTTAGAAAATAATCAACAAAAGGATGGCTCTGTTATTATCCCTAAAGTATTAAGAAGCTTGGTCGGCCTTAACAAAATTACCCCATAAAAACTTGTCTTCAGAATTGATTATTTTGACAGGAAGGATTTTACCGGTTAAATCTTTTTTCTTGTTTTCTTTGGTCTTGATTTTGGTTGGCCAATAGTTATCAGAAAGCCCCCACCAACCGTAAGAAGTAGGTTTTAAAATTAATATTTTTCTGGTTGTGTCAAGCAAAAAGTTTCTTTCTTTTTCTCGATTTTTCTTGATGAGGGCAAGAAGTTTATTTCTTCGTTTCTTTTTAATTTGATCAGAAACTTTGGCCCAGGCTTTATTTTTAACCATTTTTTGAGCTTTAGTTTGCGGACGAGGAGAATAAGAAAAAAGATGGCCAAAAGAGAGGCGGTTTTCTTTGATAAATTTTTGAGTTTGACCAAATTCTTGGTCGGTTTCGCCGGGAAAACCAATCATAATGTCAGCCCGAAGAGTAAAATAAGGAAGAGTTTCTTTAATATAATGTAGCGACTGGCTCAATTGTTTTAAATTGGTCTGGCGATTCATGCGCTCTAAAACCGTTTCTGATCCGGACTGAAGGGCCAAATGCCAATATGAAGATAAGCGCTGATTTTTTTCTTGATCGGCAATAAAAATATTGATTAGTTTTTGATCGATTAATTTGGGGGTTAGTGAGCTTAGTGACAATCGGGGGATTTTAGTTTTTTTTAAGATTTCCTCAATTAAATCGGCAAAAGTAGTCGGTGAATCAAGATCTTGACCAAAAAAGGAAAGATTGATACCACAAAGAATGGCCTCTTTTGCTCCGGCTCGATGAGCGCGATTAATTTCTTTGACGATTTGTTTTGGCTTTTTGCTAGTTGGCTTTGTTCTTAAATAGGGAACAATACAATAAGAACAAAAATGGTTACAACCATCCTGAATTTTAACAAAAACTCGCTTGATAGATCCAGGATCTATCAGAGCCTTTTGTATAGGGAGATCCTGGATCTCCCAAGAAAAAGGGACATGTTTGGTAATGATTTTGGGAATGGTTGATTTTTTTTCGTTGGTAATGAATAGGTCAGCCGGTGGTAATTGCTTTTTTTTAGAAACTTTGAGCCAGAGATTGGCCGCACAACCGGTAGCGATTAAGAAACAATTAGGGTAAGTTTTTTTAAAATGGCGAATGGCCTTAGCACTTTCTCGTTCTCCTTTTTGGGTAATAACGCAGGTATTGATAATAACAATATCGGGTGACTGGCCATCTTTGGCCTCTTGATAACCAAGACTGATAAGTTGATTGCTGATTTTTTTAGTTTCGGCTTGATTAACCCGACAACCTAAAGTTTGGGTTAAAAAAGTAGCTTTGGCGGACATGGATTAATTATATAATATGATTTTTGATTTTTAGTATGGATTGCTATAATTAGAAAGACATGAAAAATATTTTGACAAAACTATTTTCTTCTCAAAAACGAGAATTAACCCGCCTTCAGGACTTGGTAGATAAGATTAACGGTTGGGAACAAAATTTAGAGAAATTAACCAATAGACAGATTGAAAAAAAGAGCCAAGAGTTAAAAAAAAGACTAAAAAAAGAAAAATTAGAGGCTCTTTTGCCAGAAGCCTTTGCTTTGGTTAGGGAAGCGGCCAAAAGAACTATTGGCCAGCGACACTTTGATGTTCAAATGATGGCCGCCATTGCTCTTTTTGAGGGTAAGGCGATTGAACAAAAAACTGGCGAAGGTAAAACTTTGGCAGCTACTCCGGCTCTTTTTTTACGGGCCCTAGAGGGCAAGGGGGTCCATTTAGTGACGGTCAATGATTATTTGGCCAGGCGAGATGCCGGCTGGATGGGGCAAATTTTTGATCTTTTGGGTTTGTCAACAGGCGGCATAATTCATGACCAGGCCTTTATTTACGATCCTGAATTTAGTCAGAAAGCCGATGATGATCGTTTGCGCCACTTGCGGCCGGTAGAGAGAAGGGCGGCTTATCAGGCTGATATTACTTATGGGACTAATAATGAATTTGGTTTTGATTATCTTCGTGATAATATGGCTCATAATTTGGCCAATAAAGTTCAGCGGCCTCATTATTTTGCCATTGTTGATGAGGTTGATTTTGCCTTAATCGACGAGGCTCGGACCCCGCTGATTATTTCTTCTCCCGAAGCCGAACCCACTGATAAATATTACCAATTTGCTCGCCTAATTCGTTCGCTTTCTTCTCAAACTGATTATTCAATTGATGAGGAATCGCGAAGCGTCTCTTTAACCGATCATGGTATTACCAAAATAGAAAAATCCTTAGGGGTGGATAATCTTTATGAAAAGGATTTTGAGACTATTCATCATATTGAAAACGCCCTAAAAGCCAAAGAGCTTTTTCGTTTAGATAGAGATTATGTTGTCAAAGAGGGGGAAATTGTTATCGTTGATGAGTTTACCGGCCGATTGATGTTTGGCCGGCGTTGGTCGGGGGGGTTACATCAAGCTGTAGAAGCCAAAGAGGGAGTCGAAATAAAGCAAGAGTCTAAGACTTTGGCCACTATTTCTTTTCAAAATTATTTTCGTCTTTATCAACATCTTTCGGGTATGACTGGGACGGCCATGACCTCGGCGGAGGAATTTCGAAAAATTTATCATTTAGAAACTTTGGCCATTCCCACCAATCGGCCGGTAATTAGAAAAGATTATGAAGACGCTATTTTTAAAAATCAACGAGCCAAATATACGGCTGTTGCCAATGAAGTGGTCCAATACCACCAAAAAGGTCAACCGGTTTTGGTGGGGACTACCTCAATTGAAAAAAACGAAATTGTTTCCCGGCTGTTAAAACATAAAAAAATTCCCCATCAGGTTCTTAATGCCAAAAATCACGAAAAGGAAGCTTCAGTTTTAGCCCAAGCTGGAGCCAAGGGGGCGGTGACTGTGGCTACTAACATGGCCGGACGGGGAGTGGACATTGTTTTAGGGGGAGAAGAGCCGAAACAAGCTCAAAGCTCAAAGTCTAAAATTCAAAGTAATTACGAAAAATCTCGTCGGTCTTGGCAAAAGAAACATGATGAGGTGGTCGCCTTGGGGGGTTTGCATGTTATCGGGACCGAAAGGCATGAGGCCAGAAGAATTGATGACCAACTTCGGGGTCGGGCTGGCCGTCAAGGCGATCCTGGTTCTAGTCGATTTTTTATCGCCCTAGATGATGACATGATGCGGGTATTTGGCGGCCAACAAATTGTTTCTTTGATGAATCGATTCAATTTTCCTGATGATGTCCCGATAGAAAACCGATTTATTTCTCGCTCGATTGAGCAAATTCAGTCTAAGGTAGAAGGGGTTCATTTTGATGCTCGAAAGCGGTTGGTGGAATATGATGATGTGGCCAACAAACAAAGAGAAATTGTCTATCGACTTCGTGACCAAATTTTAACTTTAGCCGATCAAGAAAAATTCGAAAGCTTGAAAAATAATTTATTAGGCCGGATTAATGAAGAAATTGATAGTTTGGTTGAGGCTAATTTTATTACTGTTCCTAATTCTGAAGCGGAAGAAAAAAAGGTTAATTTTGAGGCCTTGATTCGTGAATTTGCCGAGATTTTACCCCTTGATAACGATTCCCAGCAAAAGTTAATAAAAACCCTAGCCGGAAAGGAAAAGGCGGGTGTAAGGGAACATCTTAAAAATATGGCCAAGAAATTTTTTCAAGAATTGACCGAAAAGTTGGGCGAGCGAAGAATGATTGAGGTTGGCAAGTTGGTTTTGTTGGGGACTATTGATCGTCTTTGGGTTGATCATTTAGACCAAATGGAAGAATTAAGAGAGGGGGTAGCCGTCCGTTCTTATGGCCAACAAGACCCCTTATCAATTTATCGTCATGAGGCTTTTGATCAATTTGAGCAGTTAATGGGCCAGATCGATTATCAGGTGGCGAGAAAAATTTTCCGGGTTCAGTTTGCTGGTTCGGCTCGGCCATCGTTTTTCCAAAGTGCCCAAACCAACGTTGACAGTCAAGACGGGATGGGTTTGGTTGGCAATCAAAACTTTCTCGGTCAGGAAAGAAAAAAAACCAAAGTTAAAACCGTGGTTAACAAAGTGAAGTCGCCGGGTCGCAATGATCCCTGCCCCTGTGGGAGCGGAAAAAAATATAAGAAATGTTGCTACCCAAAATATGGTTGACGAAGATCTAACCGTTTTTTCTTTTAATTTTGCCGGCTTGCCGTTAATAACCAAAAACTATCGGAGCCGATTAAAATATTTACTTGATTTTTTGCCTAAAGTTGGTGCCGATGTTTTTTGTTTTCAAGAAGTTTGGTCAAAAAGAGCCCAGAGGAAAATAATTGCCCGCCTTGAGGATAATAATTTTCCCTATCATTATCGGGTTTCCGGTTTTTGTTTTAACGGTCTATTGATAGTTTCTCGTTATCCGATAAAAAAAGGCCATTTTTATCCGATTAAAGGCTATTTTTATGATCTTAAGCGGTTTATTATGGAGCTGCCTCTTTTTTCTAAAGGCTATCAAGTGGTGGATTTGGTTTTGCCCAAAGCAGAAATTAAATTGTTTAATATTCACCTTCGAATTGACTGGAGTCAGGAGTTATGGCGAGAAAGTAAGCCTAAAGTTGTCAATCGTCAGGCAGTTGCCAACCTGATTAATCATGTTAATCTTTTGGGAAGAAAAAAGGTTGTTTTGGCCGGAGATTTTAATATTCGACCTGGGGATGAGCTTTATAAACAGCTTGTTGATTTGGCTGGACTTGGACCCGTTAGTCCTGTTGAGGGCCAAATAGTTTTGCCGCTTATTTTCCGTTGGCCAATTGCTTCCGGGGTGGGAATTAGTGATCATATTTTCGCCAAAAACTTTTTTGATCTTAGCTATCAGGCGCAAATTGTTGCCAATCAGCCAATTAAAAATGGGGTTTATTTATCAGACCACGCGGCTATTTTAACCAAAATATCTTGGCGAAAATAGCCATTTTTCTTGGCTAGATTGAAGGCATGTTATAATTTACTAGGGTAAAACTTCTTTTAGATAGAAGCTCTTTTTGGGGCCCTTCTTTTAATTTAGCAAAGTTTTTTATGAGAATTTTTTCTTTATTTTTCCAGTTCCTGTGGCGCTATAAAAAGCGTTTTATTTTTTTTATTTTTGTTTTGCTGGCTGGCTCGGTTTTAACGGCCATTCAACCTTATTTTTACAAAATTTTTGTTGATAATTTACCCTCGTTAGATTATTCGTTTCTTTTGAAAACTTTGGCCGCTTATATTGGTATTAGGCTGTTGGACAATTTGGTTTCAGTGGTGACTCACTTTTTAGCAGACAAAGTTTTAATTCCTGTTGCCCGTGATGCTCGATTAAAAGTTTTTGCTCAGGTTCAAGACCTCGACTTTGCTTATCATACCGAGAAAAACACCGGCTCATTAATCAGTGCCTTTAAAAGAGGCGACAACGCTCTTTTTGACATCTTTCATAACGGCATGAGCCTTTTTCGAATTATGGTTATTTTTATTGTCATGTTGTTCTTTTTTGTTGATGTTGACTATTGGGTAACTTTGCCCTTGGTTTTAGTGGTTATTATTAATCTTCTTTTAATTTATCGATTGATTTTGATAAACATGGATAGGCGCAAAGAGTTTAATGATGCCGAAGACAAGGTTTCGGCAATTATTACTGACAACTTGATTAATTTTGAAACAGTTAAGTATTTTGCTAAAGAAAACTGGGAGCGTTGGCGTTTGAAAAAAACTTTTCGATCCTGGTCTGATAAGCTTTGGCGGTTTTCCAACTCTTTTCGCTTAATGGACATTTCTTTAGGAAGTGTTTCTAATTTGGGGGTGGGGATAATTTTGTTGATCGCCCTAAGGCGTTTAGTGGCTGGTCAAATTGGCCCGGGCGATTTTGTTTTAGTGTTGGGTTTTATCAATAGCTTTTTTCCGCGCCTTTTTGAAATCTTTTTTAATTTGAGAAGTTTAACTTCTCGTCATGTTGACCTAAGGCGTTATTTTGAAGTTTTAACCAAGCCGGTTTTAGTCAAAGATCCGGTTAAGCCAGCCTCTCTTAAAAATGTTAAGGGAGAAATTGTTTTTTCTGATGTTGATTTTTCTTATCCAGGCGGCAAAGAGGGGGCGGTGGCTGATCTTGACTTAACCATTAGGCCGGGGGAAACAATTGCCTTTGTGGGGGCTTCCGGGGCTGGTAAATCAACAATAGTCAAGCTCTTGATGCGTTTTTATGATGTTGATCAGGGAAAAATTTTGATTGACGGGATTAATATTAAAAAAATTACCAAGAGCGATTTACGTTCTTTGATTGGCATTGTCCCTCAAGAGCCAATTCTTTTTAACGATACCATTGCTTACAACATTGGTTATGGCTTAGAAAAAGAAGATTTAGAAAAAATTAAAAAGGCGGCAAAAATGGCCAATTTGGCTGAATTTATTAATTTATTACCTAAAAAATATCAAACAATGGTTGGGGAAAGAGGGGTAAAATTATCCGGTGGTCAAAAACAGCGATTAGCTATTGCTCGAATGATTTTAACCAATCCCCAAATTATTGTTTTTGATGAAGCCACTTCTCAATTAGATTCGGACTCGGAAAAATTGATTCAAAAATCTTTTTGGCAGGCAAAAAGAGGCAAAACGGCCATTATTATTGCTCATCGCCTTTCGACGGTAAGGCGGGCCGATAGAATAGTGGTTTTAAAAAATGGCCGGATCGTGGAAACCGGCAGTCATAAAAACTTACTTCGTCGACAAAAAGGTATTTATCGACGGCTTTGGCAAATTCAAACCCAAGCAGAAGAGGGCCATAAGTAAAATTAGACCGGTCTTAATCGATTGTATTATAATGGGCCTATGGCGAAGTCTTGGTTTTTTAAGCTTCTTATTTTAGTTATTTTGATAGGCGCTTTAGCCTATTTTTTTGATTCTAATTTGGTTAAAAATTGGTTTGGCTATTCTCAGGTGTTAGGAGAGGAGGCCGGCCCGATTTTTGAAGAAAAATTATTATCACCGGCCAAAGATGTTGTCAATCGTCATTTTCGTTGGCCTCAAAAAGAAGACCTGGAACCCCTGCCAAGGTTAGTTGTCGAAGAAAAAAACCAAGAATCTCCCCCCAGTCAGCCTGAGTTTGATCAGTCTTTGGAAACCCTAACCGAAGAAATTAAGAAACTGCCCCAACAACAGTTAATAAAAGTTAAAGAACAGTTAATTAAGGAAATTTTTCCCGATTGTCAATGTGTATGCGAATAAAAGAAGCTTGTTCTTTTTTTTGTCATTCTTAAAAGAAGGCTTTTTTTTCGTCATCCTGAAGGAGCGGCAAGCGACCGAAGGATCTCTTTTTTGAGCAAAAGGATGGGATCCTTCGCCTAAAGGCTCAGGATGACAGGGGTAGAGGTTGGTCTAAAAACAACATTTAAAAAAACAATTTAACAATATAGTAATTAGATTTTATTTATGGACAAGCAAGAACTAGAGAAAAAACTAGCGGTTATTTTTCAAAAATTAGCGATTGAGGAGAAAACCAAGAAATTGGCGAAACTAAAAGAAAAAATTAAAGATCAATCTTTTTGGGATGATCACAGGGCGGCCAGCCAGGTTATGCAAGAAATTTCCACTTTGGAAGCCCTTATTGATCGGGTGACCATGGCCCAACTTTTAGTTGAAGAGGAGAATTGGCCAAAGGCTCGGAAAATAATTAAAACTCTAGAGAGAGAGCTTTATTTTTCTGGCAAGTATGATTCGGGTCCGGCCATTATGACAATTCAGGCTGGTCAAGGAGGAACCGAGGCGATGGATTGGGCCTCGATGTTAGTAAGAATGTACCAACGCTTTTTTGAAAGAAAGGGCTGGCAGTATCGAATTTTGGATCGTTCTGCCGGAGATGAGGCTGGTATTAAAAGCCTTACTATGAAGATTGATGGCCCCAACGCTTATGGTTTGTTAAAATTTGAACAAGGAGCTCATCGTTTGGTTCGTCAGTCCCCTTTTAACGCCGATAATCTAAGACAGACCTCTTTTGCTCGAGTTGAAGTGTTACCGGTTTTACCGGAAGCCGATTTTACTCTAAACGAAGACGAGATTGAGTTTGAGGCCTTTCGAGCTGGTGGTCATGGCGGTCAAAACGTTAACAAGGTGGCCACAGCGGTTCGTTTGCGTCATAAACCAAGCGGAATCGTGGTTACTTCTCAATCAGAAAGACGGCAATTGCAAAATCGCAAAATTGCCCTTGATCTATTAAGAAACAAGCTTTGGGCGCTGGCTGAAGAAGAAAGAGAAAAAACTGCCGCTCAGGTTCGCGGAGAGTATCGCCCCGCTTCCTGGGGAAATCAGATTCGTTCTTATGTTTTACATCCTTATAAAATGATTAAAGACTTACGAACCAATCAAGAAACCTCGGATGTTGAGAGTTTTTTAGATGGTGATTTAGAAACTTTTCTTGAGGCTAACCTTAGGCTCTTGGCAACAGTTTAGGGTTTATGATATAGTGAATAAAGTCTTACCTATATGATTGAAGAAATTAATCTTGACAACCAGACCTCAAAAGACAAAAATTTAGGCAATAAGCCCGGCAAATCTTTTAGTTGGCCCTCTTTTTTATCAAAGAAAAATTTAACGATTGGTTTAGGTAGTTTAGCCATAGTTGGCTTGGGGGTTTTCTCTGGCTGGTTTTTATCTGGGGCTGGTTCCTTAGGTCAGGGGAGACCAATTCAAACTGAAGTGAGTCAAGGCGAAAAACCCGAAAAAGGGGAAGAATTTGGTGTTCAGGACAAGGACACTTTTTCTGATCATGCCGTTGGCGAAGTGGCCGAGGGGGGGGTCAACGGTGAGGGCACCCATCATCTTTTAAGAGAAGGCGGGCCATCACAAACAGTTTTTTTGTTTTCCTCTGTTTTGAATCTTGATGATTTTGTCGGTCGTAAAGTCGAGGTTTGGGGAGAAACCTTTAGTGCCGAAAAAGCCGGTTGGTTAATGGATGTTGGTAAATTAAAAGTCCTAGATTAGAAAAATGAAATTTTTTTATGGCAAAAAAGACGCCTATACTCTCTCTAAAAGAAGTTACTAAAAAGTTTGGTCAAGAAACAATTTTAGACTCAGTTAGTTTTGATTTGACCCCAAAAGAGACTGTTTTTTTGGTTGGACCCTCAGGAGCGGGCAAAACGACCCTATTTCGCCTTTTGTCTTGCGAATTTCTCCCAACTTCAGGAGAAATTCATTTTTTAGAAGAAAAAATTTCTGATCGTTTGTCCAACCGGCGAATAGTTTGGCTACGACGACAAATTGGCCGAGTTTTTCAAGATTTAAAATTAATTGCTGACCGGACCATTAAAGAGAACATCGAGATTTCTTTTGATATTTTTTCTACCCCTCACAAAACCTTAGAAGAAGTGTTAGAGTTGGTTGATTTAGAAAAAAAAGCCAATCTTTTTCCGGCTCAATTATCAGAAGGAGAAAAGCAACGAGTCGGAATTGCCCGGGCCTTAATTTATCAACCCAAAATTTTATTAGTTGATGAGCCAACCAGCAATTTGGATCCAGCCAATTCTTGGCAAATAATTAAATTATTAAAGAAAGTTAACCAAGAAGGAACAACGTTGATGATTGCCACCCATGATGAAGATGTGGTTAACTCTTTACAAGCCCGAGTGATTGAAATTGATCAAGGGAAAGTTGTTCGAGATGAGGCCGAATCAAAATATCAAAAAACCCCTTCCCAGGAAGATAAAAAAGACCAATGAAAACGATAAAAGTTGCCCTAAGCCATATTAGACGATCTCCCTACCAATCGTTGTTGGTGGTAATGGTTTTGTCTTTTGCCTTTTTCTTAATTTCCTCTTTTGCTACCCTGTCTTTTATTTCTCAGCGGGTATTAACTTTTTTTGAAAGCCGGCCCCAAGTTATTGCTTATTTAAAAGATTCAGCCGAAAAGGAAGAAGTTGATAGTTTGGTTTCTCGCTTGGAGGCAACCGGCAAAATTGACAAAGTAACTTATATTTCCAAAGAAGAAGCGTTAGAAATTTATCAAGAGGCCAATAAAGATAATCCTCTGCTTTTGGAAATGGTTAGTGCCGAAATTTTACCAGCCAGTATTGAAATTTCAACTTTAAAAATTGATTATTTGAGAGAAGTGGCGGATATTTTAGAAGAAGAGGCGATTATTTCCGTTTCTGAGGGGGGTAGAAAAGAGATTGATTTTGCCGAAAGCATTGCCGATTCCCTAAGAGATTGGACGCAAGCAATCAGGCGGGTGGGTTTGGGGGGAGGAGCATTGTTGGTGGTTCAAACCTTATTATTAATGATTGTGGTTACCTCAATGAAAATTGCTTTAAGAAAAGACGAGGTGGAAATTTTAAAGCTTTTAGGCGCTTCGTCTTGGCAGACTCGTTCGCCGTTTTTGGTGGAGGGAATAATTTATGGTCTTTGGGGAGCAGTTCTTGGTTTTGGCGGGATGTATTTGGCTCTGACTCAATTGGGCCAGGCCCTAATTGGCTTTTCTTTTTTTGCCGATATTGGTGTTTTCCCGGTTGATCAAAGTTTCTTGTTGCTTCTTTTAGGAGGTGTGGCCTTCTTTTCTTCTTTTATTTGTGGTTTAGGCAGCTACATTGCCACTCGTCGCTATTTGCGATAATCTAGAAAGGGGAAGCTTTTATGAGAAAAAAAATATTTTGGGGACTAATTGTCTTGGGTTTTTTAGCTAGTTTATTGTGGCGGCCCCTAACTTGGGCGGTCTCCTCGGATGATTTAGAAAAAATTCAGCAGGAAATAAAAGAGCTAGAAGAAAAGGTGGCCCAAACCAGGGAACAAAAACAAACCCTATCTTCGCAAATTGCCCAAATGAATCAACAGATTCAGCTGGCGACTTTAAGAATTGCCCAAACCGAGACCAGTATTGTCGTTTTGGAAGAAGAAATTGCTTCATTATCAGAAAAAATCGATAAGCTTGATCTTTCTTTGGATAAAATTTCCCAGGTTTTGCTGCGGCGAATTGTGGCTACTTATAAAGGCTCCCAGATTGACCCGGCTTTTTATTGGTTGACAACGGATAGCGCTGAGGATTTTATCAGGAATCAACAGTATCTGAAAGTGGCCCAAAAGCATGACAAGATGTTGATGATGGCCGTTGAGGAAGCCAAGCAAGATTTTGATCGCCAAAAGAGCCTAAAGGAGGAAAAACAGGCCGCTCTGGAAGGCTTAAGGGTCCAACTGAAAGAACAAAATATTGCTCTTGATTTACAGAAAAAAGAAAAAGAACGACTTCTGGAGGTGACTAAAAATAATGAGGTTCGCTACCAGCAGTTATTAGCTCAGGCCCAAAGAGAGCTGACTAGCCTTCTTTCTTTTACCAGGACCAGGGTTGGAATAGCTGGCTCAACTTGTGCTGGCGAATTTTCCTCTGGAAATACGGGGTGGTTTTTTAGTCAGCGAGATTCTCGTTGGTGTAATAGTTTAATTGGTCATTCTGATATGACAATTGGCCAGGTGGGTTGTCTTATCAATAGTGTGGCCATGGTTAATAAAAGTAAAGGGGTCGATATTACCCCTCTTGGAATAGCCAATAACTCTTCTTTCTTTTTTTTAAACACCGCCTATATGCTTCTTCCTTTTCCTTCTTTTGTTGACCAAAATTTTGTGGAGATATCAAAGGCCTCTATCGATGGTGAATTAGCCAAAGACAATCCGGTTATTGTTCATCTTGGTTTGGGCGGTGATGGCCATTGGGTCGTTTTAGTTAAAAAAGATGGTGATGATTATATTATTAACGATCCCTGGTACGGTCCGGATAAAAAATTAACCGATTACTATAGTTGGGGGCTAGTAGGAAGGCCATATGTTTTAAAGTAGTTATGATAAAGAGGTTTTTTACACCTTAAAGGTGTAAATCGGAAGGTGTCAGAAAGGTCTTAGGGAAAAACACCGGACGAACAAGAATTTTAAACTTTAATTAAACTATTTTTTAGAGTCAGGCTCTATTTTTTCTTGCCAATATTTTTGCCAGCGGCGAAATTCGGTTTTAGACAGAAAGTAGCTTTTTAAAGGGTCATTATTTTTTTGTCGGGAATCATTAAAACAGTTAACTCGGGCGCTGAAATCATTGACAGCCTGGTAAAGAGTTTGGATTCTTGGCCCGGATAAGGGCTCATTGTTGATAATTTTTTCGTTTCTATTTTCAAAAAATTGGCAGACTTGGCTGGTCAATTCCCTGCTATTGGCTAATGTTTCTATTAGGCCTCTAAGAGAAGCCCTCTTCCAAAAACCAACCTGCCCTTTTCGATAATAACGATTGGCCTTAGCAATTCTTTCGGCCAAAAAGGAACAAGCTGCCCCCATTTCCTTTTCGTCAAGATTAAGGTGCTTTTTAAGGTTTATTGTTTTGGCGATTTTTTTAGAGTGATCAAGAATATAGTTGGCATAAATTTCGAGAAAGGGATTGGACCAGGTTTCTCTCTCCCTTTTAACCATCTTAGCTTAATTATACAATAGCCTATATTTATTCTTTCAGCTTATTTTATCAAGCTTTATCAAGGCAAAAGCATTTTTTTGGGAGAAAAATGCTAAAAAAAAAGGACTGATGTTTTAAGATTTAAATACGGTACCGTATTTAAAAAATTAAGCATCTTTTTTAAAAAAATGCCGGAATATTAGTATTTAAATACTTTACCGTATTTAAATAGCAAATGGGGGTTGAAAAACTATTTTAATTTGGGGTAGGATTAAGTTATTAATTTTTAGTTTGCCAAATTGGCCAATCTGCCCAAGTGACCAAGTTACCCAAAAAACCGTTATCGATAAAAAAGGAAAAAGAGATCTTGGCTGACTTTGATCAGTTTTTAGGGGCGATTGATAAAAAAGACGATTGGCAAATAATTTGTGAAAGTCTGCTAACCCCCACCGAAAGGTTAGTTTTGGCCAAAAGGCTGCAAGTGGGAATTTTACTTCTTAAAGGCTATTCTTATCAAAAAATTGAACAAGAGCTAGACACCAGCTCTATCACCATCGCCAAAATTGCCAATATTTTTTCTCGCCAGTCTCGACTAGCGGACCTAGTTCATTTCATTTTTATTTATCCAGAAGAAAATAAACCCCCAAAAGAAAAACTTTCTCCTCATCCTAAAGTAAACCGGGCTCTAAAAATGATGGGTTTTAAAGAAAAAACTTTTTATGAAAAGTTAGGCCAAAAAGAGAAACCAAAAAGGGGCTAAATCTTTAAGAGGAGTTGAAGATAAATACGGTACCGTATTTATCAGAAAAAGAAACGATTTTAAAAAAAGGGCTATATTTAGGCTTTTAAATACTTTACCGTATTTAAAAAGCAAGTGATGCCGATAAAAATTATTAATGTTAGGAATTTTTTGTTTATTTGAGCTTAAAAGTTGTCGATAGTTTTTTAATGAAAACGTTCTTTTGTTTTTTGGTTGGCTTGGTGATATTTTTCTTTTGGGTTGGGGTTTATTGGCCGGTTCGGGCGATTACCTTATCGTTAACAAATGTTCCGGAAACAATTATCTTTGATCAAGAGTTTTTGGTCCAAGTTTATTTTGAAATTAATGCCAAAAATACCACTTATTATCTTCGGCCTTGTTTTTATCCTCAAGGAAGCACAAGCTATTTTGGTTGTATTAAGGTGGAGGGAAACTTTATTTGTGATAGCCAGGGGGATAAAACCGCCTATTTACCTATTACCACTGATGATCAGGGTATTTGGCAGGGGGAAATACTAGTTCTGGTTGGTCGTGAGGAGACAGGAGAGTTTAATTTTAAAGTTCGTCGCTATACGGCTGGAGGCAGTGTTTTTGACTCTGAGCCGGTAGTGGTTAATTTGGTTGATCCTGTTTTGGAAACAACACCAACGCCTTCGTCGATCCTCAGCCCAAGTCCCCTACCAGTTCCGACCGTATCCGGCTCGACAATAACACCAATCGCCTCACCAACACTGGTCCCCACTCCCACCCTGACCCCTTTACCGACCTCGATGCCAACTCCAACACCGCAAAACCCTACTCCTACCAACTCGCCCCAAGATTATAACAACATTTTTATTAATGAGGTGATGGCTAACCCCAGTGAGGGGAACGAGTGGGTGGAACTTTATAATGCTAATAGCTTTACTGTTGATTTAGAGAATTGGTTTTTGGATGATCTGGCTGATGGGGGCAGTGCTTGGCAAAAGTTTTCCCTAACAATAGCCCCCTACGGTTACGGGGTTGTTAATTTGAGTAGAAATATTTTTAACAATACCGGCGATGAGGTTCGGTTGGTTAACCCCTATGGAGAGGAAAAAGACCTTTTCTCTTACTCTAAAACGGTGTCTGGTCAAAGCTGGGGAAAGGACGAGGATGGTAATTGGTGTTTGCAGGAGCCCACCCCTCAAAAAATTAATTTGGCTTGTTTTTCGCCTAACCCAACCATAACACCGACACCAATAGTTGAAAACCAGACAACCGATCAAGAAGATCAAGAAAAAACTAAAGTTTTAGGAAATTATCAACACTATCAAATTAACCAAACCCCCTTCCCGTCTCTTAAAACTTATTTAATAGCAGAAGATCGTCCTAAAGAAAAGCTAAGAAAAGAACAGTCCTCTTTGCCTAGAAAAAATTGGCTACCGGATTGGCTATTATTATCCGGCGGGTTATTAAATTTTGGGGTGGGACTATTAAGGGTTTTTAAAAGAATGACACCTTAGGTTTTTCCACCCCCGAGGTGGGCTAGGAATATGCAGGAGGGAGGATGATACGCTATAATGACTGTTATGAAAAAAGCCTTAAGGGTAATTATTTTTTGGCTGCCACCTCTGGCCCTAATGGGGTTAATTTTTTACCTTTCTTCTCGACCCGCTTTTGCCGTTAGCCCCAAAGATTGGCTTAATTTTCTTGTTTTTAAAAGTTTACACTTTCTAGAATATGCTCTGCTTTTTATTCTTTGGCATCGAGCCTTTAAGAACACTATTGATAAACCCTCTTCTTTTTTGTGGTCGGCCCCAGTAGCTTTTATTTGGGCGGTAATTGATGAAATTCATCAGCTTTATGTTCCCACCAGACAAGGAAGCCTAAGGGATATTCTAATTGATTCTTTGGGAATTTTGTTTGGTGTATTTTGCTTATGGATTATCTTACCCAAAGCGCCCAAGAGACTAAGGCTTTGGGCCGAAAAATTGGCACTAATTTAAAACCCGGCACCACTATCGCTTTATACGGAGATTTGGGTGGAGGCAAAACCACTTTTTTACAAGGATTGGCTGAGGGGTTGGGGATAAAGGAACCAATTTTGAGCCCCACCTTTATTATTGCTCGTGATTATCCTCTAAAGAACGGCGGCCGTTTTTATCATTTTGATTGGTACCGAATTGATAATGAGAAACAGGCCCGGGCCTTAGGCATGGAAGATATTTTTGATAATGATAACATTGTGGCCATTGAGTGGGCTGATCAAGCCCCCCAAACATTGCCTAAAAAAAGGCTTGATATATACTTTAAACAAGAAAAAGAGCCAAACCAAAGAAAAATAATTGTTAAGAAAAAGCCGTTAAGAACATGATAAAAAAAACAAAAAAGAAAACAGGGCAAAGGCTGTTTATTGATACCAGTAATAATAAAAAAATTATTTTAGCCCTTGATAAGAGGAGAAAAATAATTGAAGTAGAAAAAAAGGATAAGTCTTTGTTGAACAATATTAATCTTTTTTTAAAAGAAGAGGGGATTGGGCTAGATAGTCTTGGCCAAATCAAAATTAATCCTGGGCCAGGCTCTTTTACTGGTTTGCGAGTTGGTTTCTCGGTGGCCAATCTTTGGGGTTGGTATTTTGGTATTCCGGTTAATAGTTTGACAATTTCTCAAAAACAAGTTGTTTTGCCAGACTATGAGTAAAAAAACAGTTTTGGTCACTGGTGGGGCTGGTTATATTGGTTCTCATGCGGTTAGAGCTCTTTTAGAGAAGGGTTTTTCCGTGGTGGTTTTTGATAATCTTAGTCGAGGTCATCAAGAGGTAATTGATGTTTTAAAGAAAAGATATGGTCGGCTTAATATGGTTGTTGGTGATTTGAGGAAGGCGACTGATATTAATTTGGTTTTTTCTCAAAACAAGATTGACAGTGTTTTGCATTTTGCCGCTTTATGTTTGGTTAATGAATCAATGGAAAGACCAAGCGAATATTTTGAGAACAATGTTTTAGGGACTCTTAGTTTGTTAACTTCAATGAAAAAGCACCAAGTTAAGAAGCTGGTTTTTTCTTCAACCTGTGCTGTTTATGGCGAAGCCCAATATTTACCAGTTGATGAGGAACACCCCACTTGTCCGACCAATCCTTATGGCGAGTCAAAATTAATGGCGGAAAAGGAAATTTTTTGGTTTTCCCAGCTGTTTTCTTTAAAGTCAGTTATTTTTCGTTATTTTAATGTCGCCGGTGCCTCAAGGGATGGTTTAATTGGTGATAGCAAGAAGCCGTCTCAACTGTTGGTTCAAAATGCGGTTCGTGGGGCCCTAAAAATTGCCCCGTTTAAATTAACCTGTCCAAAGGTTAAAACTCCGGATAAGTCGCCAATTAGAGACTATGTTAACGTTGAGGATTTGGTTTATGCCCATGTTTTAGCCCTTGACCATCTTGAAAAAAGCAAAAACCCTTATCAGATTTTTAATTTAGGTACTGGCCATGGTAATTCCGTTTTAGAAATTATTAAAAAAGTACAAGAAATTACTGGAGAGAAATTTTCCGTTAAGGAGGGTAAAAAACGAAAAGGGGAATATGCCAGGGTTTATGCCGACATTGGTCGGGTCAAAACGGTTCTTGGTTGGCAACCGCAGAAAAAATTATCAGAAACAGTTAAGTCATTAATTGCCTGGTATGAAAAACGTCCCCAGGGCTGGTCATACTAAAATTAAAATAAACTTACTTTAATATAATGAAGAGGGGAAAAAGATTTCTTTTGCTTTTTGGCTTTTTTTCTTTATTTTTTTTCTGGAATCGAAGTTTAATTGGGGCTCAAAATAACCAGCTTTTGGTTGAAAAAATTGAGGACGCCAGCTTTTACGGTTCTTTTTGTCAAGAAGAAAGTTGGTCTTGGCTTTGCCAAGGCAAATCTTTCTCCCTACCCTCTTTGAGGGAAAAGGATAATTGGTTTTATTTTTCCCAAGGTTTTTTTGATGGCCAAAATAAGCAAAAAGAGCTAATATTTACTTTTGCCAATCCCTCTGATTTGGACTGGCCTCAAAAAGAGCCGGCCCTATTAATTAATGCCAAAAGCCTAACTCAATCAATTGGCGTTGTCTCTTTAGAGTTTGATTGGGGTCAGGGCTGGCAGCTTTTTGCTGATCAAGAGGCTAATAATTGGTTGGTTTTTTCCGGCTTAACTCAGGAAAAGAGGCTTGATTTAAAAGAGTCTTTTTTGGATTTGGGGATGGTGTCTGATAAGCCTTGGCGATTAAGAGTTAAGGTTTCCCCCCTTATTCCTGGTCAATTAGTAATGATGGCTTTTGATCAAGTTTTGATTGAAAATAACAAAGCAACGGTCTTGCCTACACCTACGCCCATTTTAACCCCAGACTTAACCCCCACCCCGTCTCCCTTATCGCCTTCTCCAACGCCGGTAAATGAAGAAGAATATTCTCAAGCAAAGTTTATTGAACCAAAAGCCAAGGGTAAAGTTTATTTTAATGAAGTGGTTGGTTTGGCTATTGAAGTCCAAGATGAAAACTTAATTGAAAAAATTATTTTACAGTATTCTTCTGATCAACAAACTTGGTGGGATATTAACCAAGAGCAGGTAGAGAAAAAATATTTTTATTGGTCCTATGATTGGTATCCGGAAGAAGAGGGGACTTTTAATTTACGGGCCAAAATTTATAATCAGGCGGGCAAATTGACAATCATTAACCATCAAGATAAATTTATTTTTGACCAAACCCCGCCGCAGATTGTTTGGCAAAAACCAGTTGACCAAGACAGCTTTTCTAGTCCCTTGATTATTGAGGTTGAGGTTGAAGATAGCTTATCTGGGCTAGAAGAGGAGCCCAAGTTCTACTATCGCTATCAAGATTGGTCTAATTGGCAAGAGATTCTTGCCAACCCTTGGTATTTTAATGATGATTTTTCTCTAGGTGATTATTGGCTGCGGGCCCAAATTTCTGATCGAGCTGGTAATAGGGCGAAAACAGAAATTAGGCTAAAAAAAGATTTACAAATTATTAACATTTTTTTAGTTGATAATGTTTTGTCATGGCAAACCAGTCATCCGACTATTTCTCGAGTTATTTATGACCAATATTCTCATCAGACCAGTGGCGGCCCCAAAGAGGGTTATCCTAATCTTGGTTATGCCTGGGCCAGTGATCAAATTAGCCAAGGGAAAAGTACCAACCATCGTTTTGTTTTGCCTTCTTTGCCCCCAGGAGAATATTATGGCCGAATTTTAGCCCTAGAAAGCCCGACTATTTATAGTCAGGAGTTTATTTTTAGAACTGATAATTTTTTGGCTGATCAGGGTCAAGCAGAGACAGGGGTAGTTTTGGGGGAGGCTGATCTGGAAGCAGGCGATGACCGGCCAGATGAAGGCTTTTCAACAGAAGACCAAGAAGAGAAAGAGGAAAGCTTCAATTGGCTAAGGGTAGGAGTAATTTTTATCTTGGCCCTTTTGTTGGGGGCGGGGCTAGTTTTTTTGCTGATGAAAGAAAGGCCAGATTTTGGTAAAAATAAGGAAAAGTCAATTTGACAAACGAGGACCGGTTGACATTAAATGATAATAATGAAAAAGAAAATTAAGGTTTTGAAAGGTTTGTTTGTTCCCTCTTCGGCCAATAATTATCGGGCCAGGCTCTTGCACCTCCCCTCGCTGGTGATTGTGACCTTCTTGTTTTTGTTAGTCCAATCATCTCTTTCTTTATTCGCCCTGAATCGCCCCTCGGTTTTGGGTTATTCTTCCCAAATTACCCCAGAAAAAATTATTGAGCTGACCAATAAAGAAAGGACAAACTTGGGTTTAAATGAATTGAGAATGAATGTTGATCTTAACGAAGCGGCCCAAAGAAAAGCAGCTGATATGTTTGCCTTTAACTACTGGTCGCATAATTCACCAACGGGGAGAGATCCCTGGTCTTTTTTTAAAGAGGTAAACTATGACTATCTTTATGCAGGAGAAAATTTGGCTCGCGACTTTTTTTCTGCCGATAGTGTTATTTCTGCCTGGATGGCTTCGCCTACCCATAAAGAAAATTTGGTTAATGATCGGTATCAGGAAATTGGTGTGGCTGTGGTTGAGGGGGAGTTAGAGGGTTTGAGAACAACATTGGTGGTTCAGCTTTTTGGAACGCCGGCCAAAGTGGTTGCTCAAGAGCCAGAGAAAAAGCCGACCGAGGAAAAGACTCAGGTTTTTTTGGAAGAAGAGCAGCTTGACTTTGAGAAGGCCACGGTAAAACTAGAGCCCCAATTTGCCGGCGATTTTTCCCAAACACCAATTAATCCCTTGACCATTACCAAGATTGCCGGTATTTTTATTTTAGGCTTATTAATTGGGGCTTTAGCGGTAGATCGGCTTATGGCGGAAAAGAAAGGGGCTCGTCGTTTATCGGGTGATAATTTAGCTCATATTAGCTTTCTCTTGGTTATAATATTAATTATTGCCCTCTCCCAGTCTGGAGTAATTTTAGAATCAGTTTCTAGTTTATGAAAAAGAAAACAAAGTTTTCAGTTTCGGCTTATTTGATTTTGATCTTGGTTCTATTGTTAGGGGCGGCAGTTTTTTTGTTGCTACCGCCGTTGCCAGGGAAAAAGGAAGGGACGATTATTGGCCTATCAGCTTGGTATTTTGTTTGGAGCCTTTGGTATCAACAAAAAAAGGACCATCTTGATATCAGAATAGTTTTGGAATATCTGATTATTGCTTTTTTGGGGGCGGTAATTTTATTTAGCCTAATTTGACAAGCTTGGCTTTTTTGAGTTATTATCACCCTTATGAAAGGGGTAGTTTTAGCGGGGGGTTTGGGGACAAGGCTGATGCCGCTAACAGGGGTAACCAATAAGCATCTTCTTCCAATCTATGATCAGCCGATGATTTTTTATCCCATTCAAACCCTGCTTAAAGCCGGTATTGATGAGGTTTTAGTAGTGACCGGCGGACCATACGCCGGCCACTTCTTGCGAGTTTTAAAAAACGGTCAGGAATTAGGAGTAAAACACCTAGAGTTTGCTTTTCAAGAGGGAAAAGGGGGTATCCCGGTGGCTCTTTCTTTGGCGGCTGATTTTGCCGATGGCGGCCCGATAGCCGTAGTTTTGGGTGATAATACCACCGATGCCGATATTAGTTCGGCGGTAAAAAAATTTTCTGATGGGGCGATGGTTTTTTTGAAAAAAGTTTCTGATCCGGGTCGTTTTGGTGTTCCTGAATTTGACCCCGAGGATAAAACAAAAATTATTAAAATTGAAGAAAAACCAGCCCAACCCAAGTCTAATTTTGCCGTTACCGGTCTTTATGTTTACGACAATCAGGTTTTTGATATTATTAAAACCCTTAAACCCTCCCAAAGAGGTGAATTAGAGATCACCGATGTTAACAATTTTTATCTTAAAAAGGGAAAACTTTCTTGGTGTCAACTAGATGGTTTTTGGTCTGATGCCGGCACTTTTGAAAGCCTGTTTTATTCTAATCAATATTGGGCCCAGAAAAAATTACCAACCCAAAAAGGACTTTAATCTATTTTAATAAAGAATGAAAATTTTAGTTACCGGTGGAGCCGGTTTTATTGGTACCAACTTTATTCTTTATCATCACCAGCATTTTCCCCAAGACGAAATTATTAACTTTGACAAACTCACCTATGCTGGTGATAGAAACAATCTAAAAGCATTGGAAAAAACTTCCCGTTATCACTTCGTGGCTGGGGATATTGCTGACAAGAAGGTAGTTGAAAAAGTCATGAAGGGAATAGATTTGGTAATAAATTTTGCCGCCGAATCTCATGTCGACCGCTCAATTGCCAACCCGCAAGTTTTTTTAGAAACCAACGTTTTGGGGACTTATAATCTTTTAGAGACCGCCCTAAAAAACAAGATAGGCCGTTTTCATCATATTAGTACTGATGAGGTTTATGGGGCCTTGTCTTTGACAAGCAAGAATAAGTTTGATGAACAAACAAAGTATGATCCCTCTAGCCCCTATTCGGCCTCTAAGGCCGCCTCGGACCACCTGGCTTTATCTTATTACCACACTTTTGATTTGCCGGTGACTATTACTAATTGCTCCAACAATTATGGCCCCTATCAATATCCGGAAAAATTTATTCCCCGGATGATTACTAATGTTTTATTGGATCAAAAGATTCCCATTTATGGCGATGGCAAGTATGTTCGTGATTGGTTATATGTTGGGGATCATGTTCGGGCGATTGAAGTGGTTTTGGCTGGCGGTAAACCGGGAGAAACCTATTGTGTCGGCGGCCTAAAAAAGGATGTTAATAATTTGACCTTGGCGAAAGCAATTTTAAAGATTATGAAAAAAGATCCTGAAAAATGGTTAGAATTTGTTCCTGACCGGGCCGGTCATGACCGTCGTTATGCCGTTAGTTGGAGTAAAATTAATCGCCAGTTGGGTTGGGAGCCAAAAAATAGCCTAGAGAAAGGATTGGAAAAAACTGTGGCTTGGTACCAAGAAAATCAAGCCTGGTGGCAGAAGAAAAAGAAAGAGGCCGAAGAATTTTATCAAAAATTAAATCGCCAATAATGGACTTTACCCGTTTTGATATTGATGGCTTAGTCTTAATTACTCCTAAAGTTTTTGGTGATAAGCGGGGGTTTTTCATGGAAACTTACAATAAAAAGGAATTTGCTCAAAATGGTATTAAAGTTAGCTTTGTTCAAAGCAACCATTCTCGCTCAAGCCAGGGTGTGCTTCGGGGTCTTCATTTCCAAAAAGGCCAATTTGCCCAAGACAAGCTAATACGGGTAGTTAGGGGCCGAGTTTTTGATGTTGCCGTTGATTTGCGATCCAAGTCAGAAACTTTTGGTCAATGGCAAGGAGTAGAGTTGTCAGAAGAAAATAAACAGCTATTTTTTATCCCCAAAGGTTTTGCCCATGGCTTTTTGGCTCTTTCTTCCTTGGTTGATTTTGAATATCAGGTAAGTAGTTTTTACCAGCCTGATTCGGAGGGAGGGGTAATTTGGAATGATGCTGATATTAATATTACCTGGCCCAAAACAGAAAAGCTGATAGTTTCAGAAAAAGATCAAAAATTGCCCCCTTTGGTTGAAATCAAAGATAACTTGGTTTGGTAAATTAATTTTTAATGAAAAAAATAAAAGTAATTGGTACCGGCTTATCGGGCTTGGTGGGTTCAAGAATAGTTGAGCTTCTTGGTGACAAGTATCAGCTGATTGATTTTTCTTTAGCTTCGGGGATCGATATATTAAACGATAGTCTTTTGGAAAAGGTTTTCGACAAACATCAAGACGCCAAGGCAGTGTTGCACTTGGCGGCTTTTACTGATACTAATGCGGCCCATGAGCAAAGAGGAGACAAAAAGGGCTTGTGCTATCGGCTTAATGTAATGGGTACCAAAAACATTATTAATCAATGTCAAAAACACGGCCAATACCTAATTCATTTCTCGACCGACTTTGTTTTTTCCGGAAAAAAAGATGGGGTTTATACGGAAAAAGATCAGCCTGACCCAATTGATTGGTATGGTCAGACAAAATATGAAGCCGAAAAAGCGGTTCTGGCAAGCGGCTTGCCAGCGGCCATTGCTAGAATTGCCTTTCCTTATCGGGCCCAATTTGCTCCCAAACAAGATTTGGTGAGGAGGATTATTGCCGGCTTGGAAGATAATAGTCTTTATCCGATGTTTTCCGATCAGATAATTACCCCCACCTTTATTGACGATATTGCTCAGGATGTGAACCATTTTTTATCTGCCAATAATAAGGGCATATTTCACCTGGTTGGTTCAGAAAGCCTGTCGCCTTATCAGTTGGCTCAAAAAATTGCCCAAAAGTTTAATTTTGATACCCGCCTTGTCAAAAAGGGCAGTTTAGAAGATTATCAAAAAAGCCTATCGCCCGATTCTCGCCCCTGGCAGAAAAACCTGGCCCTTAGTAATAAAAAGATTTCCTCTTTAGGAGTGGTCATGTCTGGCGTGGACGAGGGACTATTAAAAATGAAAAAACAAATAAGCTAGTTTCGAGTTTGTTTCTTCACTCTTTGCCAATTTTTTAAGATAAAAATAAGCACTCCAATAGCTAAAATAAATTCAAAAACTTCTTGATCTTGAGGTGTGGTCCAGTCAGAAACGGTGTAGTGATTAATCTTTAACCAAATCAAAGTGTCTCGGCCGACATGATCAACAGTTGAGATCGGTAACTTAGATAAAAACCGAACAAGGGGCTCCCTAATATAGTCAAAAATGAAATAAAAAAGAGCCACCAGAAAAAAATATAATTTAGTAATTGGCTGGGGTAAAAATAGTAGCTGGTTATTATTCTTTTTTAGCTTTGGGTACCTTTTTAATATTGGCTGAGCCAGGAAGTAGCCAAAAGCACCAAAGAAACCAATCAGAATATAACCGAAATGAAGCAAATCTTGAATAGGGCCTAAGTTGTGGATGCTAATTTCTTCCTGAGTGTTGTGTTGGGCGAAAAAATTGGGATTATCTAGGTTAAAGATACGCTGGCCCCAGGAAACTTCCTGACCGGCGACAAAAAAAAGGGCAAAAGAAAACAAGAAATAAAAAAAGGCGATCTTTTTTTGTTTATTTTTTAAAAGTCGGCCAGCGGTTGCCAGCGTAAAAATACTAGCGGTCAAATAAAAAAAAGATTGAAGATACTCAATTAAACCGTCTTCTTGAATAAGAGAAAAATATTTTTCTTTATCAATAAATCTAAAAATAAAAAAGAGCAAAATCAGAAATAAAGGTAGCCAAAAAACAATTTTATTTTTTAAAAAAACGGAGAAGCGAGTCTTTTTATTTGTTTGAGGCATTTGATTTTTTTGTCTTCGGAAAGAGGCTATTGGTTAAATTTTATCATGTTTTTTTTGCGGCCAAGACCTTTAGGGGTTTGGCAAGAGCTTTTTGGGGCAGGTGTTTTAGGAAATTATTAAAAACAAAGAGAAGGGTTCCTAGAGAAAGAATAAACTCCACCGGTTCTTGGTCACGGGCATCAATATAGGCATCTAAAAAGTTAAGATCTTTTTTAAACCAAAACTGAAGCCAGGACAGGGTTGTTTTACCGGGGAAGTCTTTTTGAGGCAAGATTAGATCGCGAATAGTCCTGGCTACCGGCTCATCTAAATATTCAACCCAAAAATAATAGGCAAAAGTGAAGAAAAAATAGAGACTAAGAGTTTTGGGAGGAGATAAGTCTTCGATCCATTCTCAAGGAAAAAACTTTTTAATTTTTTTCGTTATTAGAAAGCCAAAGGTTCCCCAGAGGCCAATGATAATGTAAATTTGGGCAAGCCTAATCTGGAATTGATATAGATTATGGACAGTTAACTCGTTTTGAACATTTCTTTCGGCAATAGCCGAGGGAGTTTCTATTTCTAGAATCCGTTGTCCCCAGGAAATTTCTTCGAAAGAAACAAAAAAAAGCCCCAAAGAAACAAAAAAATAACCCAAGGCCAGGAGGGTTGAGCGTTTTTTAAAAAGATTAAAACTAGTTATTAAAGCCAAGAAGCCGGCCAATAAAAAGAAGACAAATTGGGCATATTCAATTGGTCCGTCTTCAGCAACGAAAAGATGATAATTATAACGATCGGTAATTTTATAAAAAATAAAGTAGGCAAGAAGAGCCAGAGGAAGAAAAAATAAGAATTTGGTTTTTATTTTTTTAAAGACCATCTTTTTCTTTTAAATGTTTTTTTTGCCAATTTTTAATTTTTTTATGATCTCCGGAAAGCAAAACCTCGGGAACCCCAAGGCCCTGAAATGTTTTTGGTCGAGTATATTGAGGGTATTCAAGCCAGTCTTCTTGGTTGGGGTTTATTTTGCTTAAACCCGGAGAGAAGGACTCCTCTTCGGTAGCTTTTGCTTTTTTCAAGACTCCGGGAATAAGGCGGACAATAGCATCGGTTATGACCATAGCGGCGATTTCTCCGCCGGTTAAAACATAATCGCCGATAGAAATTTCGCCATCAACAAATTGGCGAATTCGTTCATCAAAGCCTTCGTAATGGCCGCAAATTAATAAAACTTCTTCAAGATTGGACAATTTTTGGGCCAAGGATTGATTAAAAGTTTTTCCTTGGGGGGAGAGAAGAAAAACTTTAATTTTTTTATTTTTAGCCTTATTTTTAATGTCTTTTATGGCTTGATAAATCGGCTCAACCCTCAAGATCATTCCCGGTCCGCCCCCATAGGGCCGATCATCGACAGTGCCGTGTTTGTCAAGGGCCCAATCGCGCAGATTATAAAGTTTAATCTGGACGATTTTTTTGTCTTGAGCCCTTCCTAAAATGCTGCTAGCAAAAACCGGCTCAAAAACTTCGGGAAAAAGAGTTAAGATGTGAATAATCATTGCCCCTATTTTAACATTAAAGAAATTTTACTCTGGGGGAGATCCTGGATCTATCCAGGAGGGTTTAGCGGAAATGAGAGGATTGAATGAGGTTGGGGTCGGCAGTAACCTGGATTTCTTTTTCTGATAAAAGATATTTTTCTATTCGAAAGCCGTTATTAAAATGAACAACTTTTTCCGGCTCTTTTTTAATATTAACCTGATTTTTAACCCACCAGGCTCCGTCTAGCCAAGGTTTGTCCTGAGGGGCGGGGGCAAGGAGAAGATAGGTTAGGGGTTTTTTTTCAAAATTCTGAGCTCGATTAGAGTAAAATTGATTCCAATATTCCATCGCATAGCGGGGAGTATAAGAATATAGGTCGGGGGTATAGGCAAAATAGCCAAACTCTCCTTTGCTATCTTCAAAAACTGTTTGGGCAACTTGGCTAATAAAACGCCAAGAACTATAATCAGAGAAGGCTTCTGTTTTTTTATCTTGGGTTAAAAAAGAAAGATTGCTAGTTAAGGGTTTGATATTTAGAGCCAAATAAAAAATAACAATAAAAAAGGCTAATTTTGGGTAAAATTTGGAAAGAGAAGACAAAACTAAAATAGACAAGGGCAAAAGGGCCCAGTAATGATATCCCTGTAAGGAGCCGGGGTTTATTAGGCTTATAAGCCAAAAACCGGCAAAAATGAGAATAAAGTTTTGATAAGCCTTTTTGTGTTGACCTTTTTTAGCTAAAACAAAAATTGTTATTAAAAAAATTAGCAAAAGAAGAACGGCCCAGGGAGAGAAAGGTAGACCTAAACCAGAATAAGTGACAGCCTTTAGTCGGTTTTGAAGAAAATTTAATAAATTTATTTTTTCTATTCCTAATTTTTTTAAAAAGTCAATTGCTGATCTGGTTTGGAGAAAATTATGGCGAAAATCAAAAATAATAAAATTAGCCAACGAAGCAAATAGGCCCAATCCCAAACAAGCCAAAGACCCAAAAGAAATCCTCTTTTTTATAAAGTTAAAAAAAGCTTTTAAACAACTAATAATTATCATCGGGAGGCCAAAGCCTAATTGGAAATGAGCCAAAAGCCCAGTAGTAAACCCTAGAATAAAAAAATTTTTTTTAGCCGATTTTTGTTGATCGGCAAGATTAAAAAAGTAATAGAAAAGAGGAGAAAAAAGAATAGCCCCGAAAGGGTGGAAATAATTGCCGACCCAATCGCTTAGCTTAAGGGCATAAATCAGTAGAGCAATTAGGGCGCTTTTGAAACCGAATATTTTTTGAGCAATAATAAAAAAAACTATTTCTGAGAGAATTACTAAGCTTAGACAAAAATAGTTTTGGGCCACCGGATTGCCTTGGGAAATAATAAAGACCGGTAAGTTAAGGTAAAGCCAGGCTGGACCATGGAAAAGGCCGCTTATTTCTCCTACTCGCCCCCCTAAAAGAGTGGGGCGTCCAGAGTCAACCACGTCTTTGATGAGAAAAAAATCTCGAGCAATATCGGTGTGAAAGTTAAAGTTTTGAAGCTTTATCAGCCGAGCGCTTTGGATAAAATTAATTATTATTACCAGAAAAAAAACTAAAAAAACCACCAGAAGTTTTTTGTCCTTTTTTTTCATAAACTCAGAAAAACTTGTCTACATTTTAACATTAAAGAAATTTTACCCGAATAGATCCTGGATCTATCCAGGAAGGTTTGGTTTTTTATTTTTTTGTGTTATATTTCAAATACTATGACTAAAACAGCCGTTGTTGTTATTCCTACCTACAATGAGGCCGAGGTGATTGGGGAGATGATCGATCATCTTTTTACTAAAACCTTTCCTAAAATTGCCGATTGGCAAATGCATCTTTTGGTAGTTGACGACACTTCCCCGGACGGTACTTATAAAATTGTTGAAAAAAAGCAAAAAAAATACCCCAACCTTCATCTTTATTTAAATAAGAAAAAAGCCGGAATCGGTTGGGCCTATGTGGTTGGTTTTCGTCATGCGATGGAAAAATTGGGAGCCGATGTTTTAATTGAGTTTGACGCCGATTTTCAGCATCCACCCAAAGACATCCCCCTTTTACTAAAAGAAATTGATAATGGTTATGACTATGTGGTTGGTTCAAGAAAGATTAAGGGTGGTTCTAACCCCAAGGGTTGGGGTCTTAAGCGGCTTTTCTTTTCCGAAATTGGTGGTTTTATGGCCAGATTAATTATGTTTTTTCCGGGCAAGCTTTTTTTTGCCGTAACTGACCCCACTACCGGTCTGAAGGCTTCTCGGGTTAAGGGCTTTGTTGACAAAATTGATTTGGACAAACTTCATTCGTTTCAGTTTGGCTATAAGGTGGAACTTTATTATCAGATGCTTAAATTGGGGGCAAAGCACAAAGAAATTCCTCTTCAGTTTGGTTTACGTGACAAGGGTGAATCAAAAATTGCTTCTAATACGGCGATAGACATTTTTCGGAGCTGTTTCTTGGTTCGCTGGCATGATCCGGTTACTCAGAGATTCTTAAAATATGGTCTGGTTGGCTTTGTTGGCTATTTAGTTAATGCTTTAAGCCTAGAACTTTTTTATCAGCTTAATTTTTCTATTGTTGCCTCAACCGCCCTCTCAACCGAATTAGCCATTATTTCCAATTTTTTATTTAATAATTTTTGGACCTTTAAAGCTCATCAATTTAAAACCCCTTTTGCTGCTCTGAAGAAATTTATCATTTTCAATTTAACTTCTGTCGGAGCTCTAATTTTACAAACTGTTGTTGTTTGGCTGGGAACCAAATTAACCGGAGAAGGCTGGCGGCATATTTGGTTGGTTTTGGCAATTGGCTTTTTGGTTATTCCTTATAATTGGCTAATGTATAACGCGGTAATTTGGAAAACCTTCAAGCCTTCTTTTTTGAAGAAAAAAAATAAATAATCCCTCTATTCTTTATTCTCTTAAAGATAAGGTCCCCAATCAGATAGCGGCATAACGTTAAAGCTGATAAAGTTGATAGCATATAAAAATAAAGCCGGGAAAAGGATGATTAGGGCCCATAAAAATTTCTTGCTGGTAAAAAACTTTTCTCCGCCGATTAATAAAAATGGCACCGCCGGTAACAAGTAGCGGCTAATATCTCGATGAGAAACGAGAAGAACTGAAAAGTAAAAAATAGCCGGAAAAAGAAAAAGAATATCAAAGCGGTATTTTTCCCATAAAGAAAACAACAATATTGCCCCAGCCAGATAAATAAAGGTAATATCTTCTAGCCAGATTGACCTTACCCATTCCTCCAAATAGTTAAAAGCTTGAAACGGTGGCCAGAAAAGATGAATGTTGTTACCGGTTTTAAAATAAATAAAAAAATCACCGGTAACTAGATAATAAAAGAAAAAGACGATTAGCAAACCAACCGGAGTAATTAGAATTGGCCAGTATTTTTTTAGGGCCCCTTTAAGGTTGTTTTTTTCTTGATATACCCTGATTAGGGTGGTTATACCTAAGGCGCCAGCCAAAAGAATGCCCGGGCTTTTGATGGTTTGGGCAATAATTGTCAAGATGGCGCTTTTACCATAATTTTCTTTTTTGAAAAAGAAGATTGCCCCTAAGATTGTGGCCAAAAATAATGGTTCTGGACTGGGAACGGCTCTAATGACTAACCAGCGAGCGGGAAAAATTAAAAAAACTAAAGCCAAAATCAAACCCTTTCTTTTGTTCAAAAGAAGTTTAACCAGTTGATAAAAAGCCCAAATGGCCAAAAATGAAGAGCCGATGGTTATCAAAATAGCCGCATAGGGAAAATTTATTAAAGGTATTTTTGCTACTAGCCAAATTAGAATCGGATAAAGAGGGAAGTGGGCCGGAAAATAGTGAGCCGGTTCGGCAATATTAGAAAAAAGAGTTGATATTTGCTCCGGGATATACCAGGTTTTGGCGGCGATAATATAATTTAGACTATCAAAGTTAAGTAATATGGTGGCAAAATTAAATCGCTCCTGATAGGCCAGGCCCCAAAAAGAATCAAGATGGAAAATAAAAGGCAAATAAAGAAGAAAAAGGGTTAAAGTAAAGAAAAGAGCCAGAGTAATAAAGGGATGGCCAAGGGCCAGTTTGCTAGTTTTTTGAAAACAGCTTTTAACTTTTTGGGTCATTTTTTTATTTCAAGATAGGCAAAAACCATGGGCCTTACTCATCGTAATTTATTATACATGAAAAGCTTTTTTAAAAACTCAGCGCTTTTCGGAGGTAATTATTCCAAATGTTATACTTGAAATTAATGAGCTGGTTAAGATTGTCTTGGCCCAAAGGGTTGGCCCTACTATTATTGCTAGTGGCTTTTGTTTTTGTTCATCGATTCTTTTTTTCTTCTGGTGGTTTTTCTACCCATGATGGGGTTCATTTTATCCGCCTTTATGGTTTAGAAAGGGTTTTAGGTGAGGGTCAATTTCCGCCCCGCTGGTTGTCCGATTTGGGCAAGGGTTATGGCTATCCCTTTTTTAATTTTTACCCCCCCCTGGCTTATTTGGCCGGCTTATTGTTTCGTTTTTTTGGGGCTTCTTTTACTTTGGCCAACAACCTAAGTTTTATTTTAGCCGGTTTGCTGGGAACGGTAGGAATGTTTTTTTTGGCAAAAAGCCTGTTTGGGTTTTGGGGGGCAGCCACAGCCGCCCTTTTTTGGTTGTTTTTGCCTTATCGGGCTCTTGATCTTTATGTTAGGGGGAGCTTGGCTGAATATTGGGGGATGAATCTTTTGCCGCTAGTTTTTTATTTTGCCAAAAGACTATTTGCTTTGCCAACCCTAAAACGGGCCCTTATTTTTGCTTTTGGGCTTTTTTTACTTTTGATTGCTCATAACGGAGTGGCCTTAATTGGACTGGCCTGGCTTTCGATTTTTATTATTTTTTTGTTTATTATTGATCGGCGGGGATTTCTTGAAAAGATTAAAAATCAAGGGCTATTTTTTTTCTTTTCTTTTCTGTTGGCTTTTGGTTTGGCCGCTTTTTTTATCCTACCGGCAATTTTGGAAAAAGACTTAACCCAAATTGCCCAAATGACCAGCAAGTATTATTCTTATTACAATCATTTCCCTTCTTTGGGCCAATTATTTATCTCTCGTTTTTGGGGTTATGGCGGTTCTGTTTTTGGTCTAAACGATAAAATGTCTTTTCAGATTGGTCATTTTCATTGGTTAGTCGCTTTGGTGGTTTTATTATTTTTGGCCAGGGAACTAATTTTCGGTCAAAAAAAGTTTTGGACTAAAAGGAAAAATCTTTGGTTAATGTTTTTCTTAGTTTCTTTTTTGGGCTTTGTTTTTTTGGCCCACCAACGGTCAAATTTATTTTGGCGGCTTTTTCCTTTTTTAGCTTTTTTACAATTTCCCTGGCGCTTGCTTATTTTTATTGGTTTTTCGACTTCAGTTTTGTCTGGTTTTTGGGCTAAATGGGTGAAAAAAAAGGTCTGGTTTATTTTTGTCTTTTTGGCTTTATTAATTTTAAATTTTACTTATTTTCATCCTCAAGACTTTCAGAATTTCGAGGATGACGATTATTTGTCTTCGCCTTTATGGGAATATCAACAGCGAGAGTTTTTAACCGACTATTTGCCCAAAACAGTGGAGGAAATTCCTCAAGAGCATTTTACTCAACCGCTGATTATTACTAGGGCAGAAACTAAAATTAGCCTTAACCAGGCCGATAAACTCACCTTTGAGGCCGCCTCAGGCGAGAAAGAGGAGGTAGTTATTAAGCGCTTTTATTTTCCCGGCTGGCAAGCTAAAATAAATAATAAGCCGGCGTCGATAACAACCAACAAAAATGGTTTTATGGTTTTATCTTTGCCGGAAGGAGAGTCGTTAGTGGAAGTTGTTTTTAAAAACACGCCAACCAGAACGATAGCCAATCAAATTAGCTTGTTTTCTTGGGGAGTATTTCTATTTTTTATCTTAATGGGCAACCGAATCGCAAAATATTTTAAGAAAAATAATGATTAAAACTTTTAAGGACAAAATTTTGCCGGCCAAGAAAGTTTTTCTTTTGTTTTTATTATTGTTGATTGTTAGCTTGGGGGTTCGTTGCTATCGACCTAAAGCCTTAACTATTTTTTTGGACGATCAGGCTCGGGATGTTTTGGTCGCTGCCCAAGTTCTAAAAGAAGGCCGGATTCCTTTTATCGGCCCGATGGCCTCAATTGGCAGTTTATATTTGGGACCATTGTTTTATTGGCTGATTACGCCTTTTTTGTGGTTGGCCAATTTTGATCCGGTTGGGCCAATTTTGTTAGTGGCTTTTTTGGGTTGGCTGGCCAATATTGTTTTATTTTTCTTGTTGGAAAAATATTTTAACCTTCGCTCCGCTTTTATTGGGGCTTTTCTTTATGCTCTTTCCCCCTTAATAATCCATAATTCTCGTTTTATCTGGAACCCCAACCCCGTCCCTCTTTTTACTTTAATTTTTCTTTGGTTTTTTCTTGAATTTTGGGAAAAGAGCCGGCCAAAGTCTCTTTTTTGGTTAGGGGTTTCTTTGGGAATATTAATTCAATTACATTATGTTACTGGGATTTTATTTTTGGTTTCTCTAGTTGGCTATTTAGCTTGGGCTTTAAAAAATAGGACAAAGGGCTTGGCCAACTTATTAAAACCAGCCACTTTTTTAATATTAGGAATAGTTTTGCCCCTTATTCCTTTTATTCTTTTTGAATTAAAAAACCGCTTTATCAATACTCAGGCTGGTTGGCGGTTTATTTTTGGGCCCTCTTCGGACCAGGAACGGCTATTTTCACCTTCCCAGGCCCTGTTTGGCCTTTGGGGTCGATTATCAAAGGAGGCCTTAGTGGTTGATTGGGCTTGGGGCTATTTTGTTTTATCTTTTTTGGCTTTTCTTGGCTTGGTTATTAAGAAAATCTCTGCTCGAACCAGAAGATTGACTTGGGTGACTAGCCTGACTTTTCTTTTTGGCTTGTTGACAACAGTAATAATAATAAAAGGCCAAATTCACCTTCACTATCTTGGCCTACTTTTACCGCTTTTTTTTATTATTATTGCCGGAGCGGATTATTTTTGGCAAAAAAGCCGAATTTTTAATCGCCCCATTTTGGCCTTAATTAATCTTTTAGTAATTTTGTTAATTTTATTCCCGATGATTAGGGAAGACCATAAGCTTCTTTTTAAGGAGGGGAATAACCAACAGATTAATCGGGCCCAAGATGTTTCTTCTTGGATTGCTGACCAATCAGAGGATAAAAACATTTTTGTGACCTCATTAAGCGGCTCTCCATATGCCTACACCTATCGCTACTATTTATATTTGGCTGGTTTTGTGACCGACTCGCTTCAGCCGTCTTCAGTTTTTGCTATTTGCGAGGGGGGAGAGTGTGGCGATCCGGAAGGTCATGCCTTGTGGGAAATTGCCCAATTTGGAGTCTTAAAAACAGTTTTATCAGAACAAGTTGGTTATGGAGTTTGGGTTTATGAACTAAAGCCAGTCAGCGATAACTGAACCTTACACCCCCGGGGTGTTTTAGGCACAACACCCCGGGGGTGTATATTTGCTTTATGGTTTTTTTTCTGATAAAAACAGCTTATGACAACAAAAAAATCATCCACTTCAATTTTTCTTTCCGTTGTTATTCCTTGTTATAACGAAGAGGCCAATTTAAAAAAAGGTGTTTTATCAGAGGTGGCCAATTTTTTGAAAAAACAGTCCTATTCTTGGGAGGTAATTGTTTCTGATGATGGTTCAAGTGACAATAGCAAAAAAATTGTTAAAAAATTTGTTGAGCAAAATCCCGGCTTTGTTTTGTTGGCCAATAAACATGGCGGTAAACCCTATGCTGTTTGGCAGGGAATTAAAAAAGCTAAGGGTGAGATTGTTCTTTTTACTGACATGGACCAGTCAACTCCGATTAAAGAAATAGCCAAATTGTTACCCCACTTTTCCCGGGGCTTTGAGGTAGTGATTGGCTCTCGGGGAGTAAAAAGAAAAGGCTTTCCTCTTTATCGACGACTGGCTAGCCTAATTTTTCTTTCTTTGCGACGGCTGTTGGTTTTGCCAAAGATTAAAGATACTCAGTGTGGTTTTAAGGCTTTTAAAACCAAGGTAGCCCAGGAGCTTTTCCCCAAGCTTTCAGTTTTAGAAAATTGGCAGCAGGCTTCTGGTTGGCGGGTAACGGCCTTTGATGTTGAGTTGCTTTATTTGGCCCAGAAATCAGGCTATTCCATTAAAGAGGTGGTAGTTTCTTGGCAGGATGAAGATGTGGCCGTAGGAAAAGATAAAAGCTTTATTAAAGAGTCTCGACAAATGTTAGAGCAAATTATTAACGTTAAAAAAAATGATTGGCAGGGAAAATATAATAAATAATTTCCAATATTCAAACAAAAATTCCCAATTTCAATAATTAAATATTAAGATTTAAAATTAACATCCCGTTTTTGTGTTTATTGCTTTTTCTTTTATAACTCTTGCTTGCTATAGTTTTCTTTTTATTCTTTCTTACTTTTGGGTTGATCTTAACTTAACCTTAACTGGTTGGGAGCCAATAAATAAAATTTTAAACCAGTTAAAAAATCTTGGTTATTTTAATCGATCCTTATCGTCTCGCCTTTATTTGGCGATTATTTTAGTTTTAGTTTCTCTTCAAATCTATTTATTGTTGGCCAAATTTACCCAAAAAACAGTCCTCAAAAAATTATTATTATTAGCCCTGGCGGTGACCCTAATTGCTAGCCTGTCCTATCCATTTTTGTCTCACGATTTATTTAGCTATTTGTTTGATGCCAAAATTGTTTGGCATTATCAGAAAAGCCCCTACCAGTTTTCTCCGGATCAGTTTGGCTCTGATCCCTGGCTAAGATTTATGCATTGGACTCACCGAACCTATCCTTATGGTCCAACTTGGTTAATATTTACTTTGATACCGGCTTTTTTTTCTTTTGGTCGTTTTATTATTAATTTTTATGGTTTAAAGCTTCTCAGCGGACTAGTTTTTTTTATTTCTGGCTGGTTTTTATTAAAAATTAATAATAATGACCGACGGGTTTTTGCTTATTGGTTTTTTAATCCCTTTTTGTTAATTGAGTTTTTAGTCAACGGACACAACGATCTTTTGATGATTAGCTTGTTTTTTGCCGCCTTATTTTTTAGTCAAAGCAAAAAATCTTTTTTAAAGGCGATTTCTTTTTTAGCCTCTCTGGGGACCAAGTTTATTTCCGGCCTAGCCTTGCCCTTATTGTTTTTTAAACGTCGTCGTTTTTGGGCGACATTGTTTGTTTTTTGCTCTCTGGTTGGTTTTGCTTGGCAAATTGGTCGTTTTCAACCTTGGTATTTTTCCTGGCTCTATTTGGCTTGGCCCCTAATGGCGATAACCAATTTTTCTTGGGTTTTAATTTTTATTTTTCAGGCGCTTTTATTAATTTTTAAATATCAACCATTCTTGGCCACTGGTTCTTGGCAGGGGACAGGTCATAATTTACTTTTTCAAGTTTTGCTAATTTCTTTGGCAATTTTTTTTCTTACCCTTTTACCGATTTTTAAAAAAATAATTGGCAGACTTCTTTCCCTACCCCTAGAAGAACAAGACTAACCCTTAAATTTTAAAATAACCCTCTCTCTATTATCCTATTATATTTTTTTATATTAAAATATAGTAAGTTATCTCTTTGTTTTTTTAGCCTTATGTTTTTTACACCCCGGGGGTGTTAGGCTTAGACACCCCTGGGGTGTATATGGTTATGGGGTTGTTTTTTTTAATATTATTGGTTGGGGTTGGGTTTTTTTTGTTGCTCAGGCCAGCATATCTTGATACAATTTTTGGTATGAGAGCAAAAAAGGGGCTTTTTAAAGCTTTTAGCAGCTTTTTATCTAATAGAAGGGTTTGGCCTTGGTTGTTGATAATGTTGTTTTTTTTGGTCTTAACAAGATTAGTCAATTTGACCCGGTTACCAATTTTTTGTGATGAAGCGATTTATATTCGCTGGTCGCAAATTGCCTGGAAAGAGGCCTCAATGCGTTTTATTTCTTTAACTGACGGTAAACAACCCTTTCAAACCTGGATTACTATTCCTTTCTTAAAATTGCTTTCTGATCCTCTTGTCGCTGGTCGGGCGCCATCAGCCTTGGCCGGAATTGCTCTTCCTTTTATTTTGATTTCTTTAACCGCCCTTTCTCGGCCTAAAAACAAGGCTTGGCCAATTTTGGTGACACTGTTAGTTATTTTTTCTCCTTATTTGCTCTTTCATAGTCGAATGGCTTTGGCGGAAGCCTGGTTGACTCTTTTTGCGGCGGGTTCGGTTCTTTTCTCTTATCTTTTGGGAAAAACCAGAAGATTGGATGTGGCTCTTTTGGCTGGGGGCTGGTTGGGGTTGTCCTTGTTAGTCAAATCTCAGGCTTGGTTTTTTATGCTCCTTTTTCCAGCCGGTCTTCTTTTTGTCCCTTTTAGTTTTTCTAAAAAAAATTTTGCGCCAATATTTAAGTTTTTGGGGTTGTTTTTGATATCCGCTACTACCGCTTATCTTATTTATAATATTCAACGGCTTTCGCCCTGGATGCACATGATTAGCCAAAAAAACCAGGATTTTGCTGTTTCTCCTTTAAAAGCCCTAAGTGAATGGCCAATCTTCTGGCAAAACTTAAAAATTTCCACCGTTTGGTTCTGGACTTATTTAACAGGACCGGTTTTTTTACTTTCTTTGGTCGGTCTTGGCTTGTTATTTAAAAAAACTTGGCGCTTGGCCCTTTTTCTGGCCATTTGGTTTTTTCTTCCCTTTGGGGTGATTAATTTTATTGCTCGAGTTTATAATTCTCGCTATTTGGCTTTCTTGGCTTTTTTACCTCTTATTTGGGCGGGCTTTTCTTTGGCAGAAGCAAAAAAGCAGCTTTCTCGCCATCTTTTTAATTTGCTATTATTGTTAATTTTTTTATTACCGGTTTTTAGAAGTTATCAGCTTATTGCTTGTCCTCAAAATTTTCCTTTTACTAAGACTGATCGGGGTTACCTTGAGGGCTGGACGGCCGGTTTTGGCATTGACCAAACGGTCAAAATTTTAAAAGAAGCCTCTCTTGATCAGCCCGTTGTTGTCGGCACGGAAGGCAATTTTGGCCTCTTATCTCAAGGGCTAGAGATTTATTTTGCCCAAGATTCAAAAGTGGATGTTTTTGGTTATTATCCTTTACCCAAACTTCCTCCCGAAGATTTGCTAGAATCGGTAAAAGAGGGGAAAAGAGCCTTTTTCGTCTTAAACAACACTTCGGGGAATTTTGAAAAAAACAACTTTCTTTTGCAAGCGGAATTTCCTAAAGCCAATAACCAAGGTTCTTTAAGACTTTATGAAGTGGTTAACGAAAAAAACTAATTGGCTTGTTTTCATCTTTTGCCTTTTTTTAAATTGGTTTATTTTACGGCCAATTTTATTACCAGACACGTTTTTTTTGGCCCATGATTCTACTTGGCTAGTGCGATTACAGCAGTTTGATAAGGCTATTTCTTTAGGCCAATTCCCTCCTCAGCTTGCTCCCGATATGGCCTATGGCTATGGTTATCCCTTATTTAAATATTACGCTCCGTTGTTTACTTTTCTATCTTGGTTGATCTTTAAGCTGATTGGTGATTATGCTCTTTCAACAACCCTAGCTGTTTTCTTGGCTAATTTAATTGGCTCTTGGGGTATGTTTCTTTTGGGCAAAAAGATTTATGGTTTTTGGGGGGGGCTGGTTGCTGTTACCGCTTTTGGTCTTTTACCTTTTAGGGCTTTGGATATTTATGTTCGGGCCGCCTTTGCTGAACTTTTGGCGATTAATCTTTTCCCTTTTTGGCTTCATTATTTTCTTTCTTTTGCCCGCGATAAGTTTAGTAAAAAAACAATAATTGGCTTTATTTTAACCAGTCTTGGTCTATTGTTAGCTCATAATTTATATTTGATTATTTTAGCTTTTGTTTCCCCTCTTTTTCTTATTTTTTTCCTTACTAACCTTCCCGGAAAGAAAAAAGCTCTGGCTCTTTTGGGAGCAGGCTTTTTGACTTTTTTATTAGCCTCTTGGTTTTGGCTGCCGGCCCTTTTGGGGTTAGGGGAGGTTGGTGTTTTGGGGGAAGCGGTCAAAACAAATTTTTCGGACAACTTTGTTTATTTAAAACAACTTTGGAATTGGCCTTGGGGGTTTGGTGGTTCGGCACCGGGATTGGCTGATGGGATGTCTTTCAAAATTGGGAAAGTTCATCTTCTTTTGGCCGCCTTAGGGGTATTAGCCGCCTTTTTAAGAAAGAAAAATCGTTATTTAGTAATGATGCTTCTTGCCCTTGTTTTCTTCTCTTTACTATTAACCCTGCCCTGGTCAAGCTTAATTTGGGAAAACCTGCCTTTTCTGAGGACTATCCAGTTTCCTTGGCGATTTTTGGGTTTGGCCACCCCCATTATTGCCTTGCTATCGGGAGGGATTGTCTTGGTTGATCTTAAATCGTTTCGTCCGGAGCTTAAAAAAATTACCCCGCTAACTTCTCTTTTAGCAATCTTTTTACTTTTTTATTTTAATTTGAAGTATTTTGTGCCTCAGGACTTGGTCTTGTCAGCCAAAGAAGAGCTTCTTGATCGGGAGACGATTTATCAATCGGCCCAAAACATTGCTGAGTATTACCCGACTAAGGTTGAGAGACGGCCTGAAAAAAAACCCAATTGGCCCCTATCTTTTTCTGGCAATCAAGACGCTCAGGTAGTAGCCGAAACTCCCTATAAAATAATTTTTCGTTTAAATGAAAAAGGCCAGGTGGCAATCAATCGTTTTTATTTTCCCGGTTGGCGATTAAATTGGGAAAATGAGACAATACCCATTAGTCCAGAACCAGAGACGGGTAAAATTCAATTTCAAGCCGAAGAGACAGGTGAATATCAGCTGTCTTTTGGGCCAACCAAGTGGGACAGGCTGGCTTATGGCCTTAGTTTTTTAGGGTTTATTATTTTGGTAATTGTTATTATTTTTTAAAATGATAAAAAATAAAAAAAATTTCTTTTTTTTAATTTTTGCTTTAATTTGTTTTTTTCTTATTTATCGAACTAGCTTTACCAGCTTTTTTTCTCAAGATGATTTTTATCATTTAGCCCTGGCTAGGGTTGAATCTTGGCTTGATTTTTTTAATTTTTTTAATCCCTGGGTTCAAAAAGACGTTCACTTTCGGCCTCTTGGCACTCAGGTTTTTTTTGCTATTGCCCACCCCTTTTCTCAAAATTTGGCTCCCCTTGTTTTACGCTTAATCGCCCTTATTTTTCACTTGGCTAATTTTTATTTGGTTTTTCTTTTGTTAAAGAAGTTTTTAAAAAAAGAAACCTTGGCCGTAATTTTGGCTGGACTGTATTTGATTGCTCCACTTCATTTTATGAGCCTTTATTATATTTCCGCTTTTCAGCAAATTTTAGCCACCTTTTGTCAACTTTTGGCTTTTTGGTTTTTTGCTTTGGGAAAGAGAAGGTGGGTTTTTTTCTGCTTTGTTTTGGCTCTTCTTTCTAAAGAAACGGCCATTGTTTTTCCGGGATTATTACTAATATTTTCTTATATTATAAGACCAGAAAAAAAGGCCAAGGATTATCTTAACCGAGTTAAAAAAAATTGGCGCTTTTGGTTGACCCTTCTTTTGTTATTAATCTTTTATGGCTTCTGGCGCTTTTTAACCTTTGTTAATTATCCGGGAGATAATTATCAGCTTTTACTCTCCCCAAGGACCTTGTTTTCTTCTTGGCGTTGGTATTTGATTTGGCTAATTGGGGCTCCGGAGACAATTATTAGGTATGCTGGTCGACTTTTTGTTTTTAATTTTTCCGGCTTTGCCAAAGACGGCGGTTTTTGGGCCAGAATCTTTTTAGGCACCTTTTTAGCAGAGGTTGTTATTCTTTGCTTAATTATTATCTCGGTTCTGAAAAAAAAGGCTAACCACCTGTTTTATCGGAAAAATTTTTGGGAACCGTTTTGGTGGTTGGTTTTTTTTGTTGTTAGCCTTTTACCGGTTAGTTTTTTCCCCTATCATCGCTATGCTCACTACCTTGATTTGGCTTTTTTTAGTCTACTTTTAAGTGGGGGGTTGATTTTTATCAAGATAAAGATTCCTAAAAAACTATGGGTTTTTCTGTTTATGGCTTTTCTATTTAATAGCCTTGCCTGTGTTGCTGTTGACCAAAGGCTTCATTGGACTCCGGCTCGAGCAAATATTGCCCAAGCTTATTGGGAGACATTTAATAAAAAGGGGCTTTGTCAAGGGGAGGGTGTCTATTTTATAGATAACCCTGCGCTTTCGGCCGATGAGGCTAATATCGCTCTCTTTGGTTCTTGGGGGCCAGCTTATTTTTGTCAATATCAGCCTTTATCGGTATACTATCAGGGTGTTAATGAGCCCGGAGAAAAAGACTTTTTTAAGATTGTTACCTTGCCTCAAAGCAAATGATTAAAAAAAATTTATCAGGCCAAATTAAAGACAAAGCGATTAAGGGAACGATTACTTTGACGGGGCAAAGAATTATTGTTAAGGCAATTGACGCCTTGGGAATAATTTTCTTGGCCCGCCTATTAACGGAAACAGATTTTGGCATTTTCGGGATTATTAATTTTATTGTTTTTACCCTTTTTGGGTTTTTATCTGATGTTGGCCTAGGGGCCTCCCTGATTCAGAAAAAAACTGCTCTAAAAAAAGATGATATGGCCACAGTTTTTACCGTTCAAGTGGCTTTGGTTTTTATTATTAATATTTTAATTTGGCTGCTTTCGCCAACCCTTATTCGTCTTTATCAACTATCTTGGTCGCAAATTTGGCTTCTTCGAGCAACCGGATTTTGTCTCTTGATTATTTGTTTTAAAACGATTCCTTCCGCCTTGCTCCAAAGAGATCTTTTGTATCAGAAGCTATTAATTCCCGAAGTGGCTGAAACAATTGGTTACAATCTCGTTGCGGTAATAATGGCCATTTCAGGTTTTGGTGTTTGGAGCTTAACAACGGCCTTGTTAATAAGAACCTTTTTGGGAGCAATTATTTTGGGCTTTATTTCTCCTTGGCCAATTTCTTGGACAATAAATAAAAAGTCTTTAAAAGAATTATTAAAATTTGGCGTTCCTTATCAAGCCAATTCCTTATTGGCTCTTTTAAAAGACAACCTCACTCCTACCATTATTGCCTTTTTTTATGGCCCAGCGGCAGTTGGTTTTATTAATATAGCCCAAAGCATTGCCGCCAAACCAATGGAAGTTACCAATATTGTTAATCGAGTCGTTTTTCCCACCTTTGCCAAAATTCAAGATGATAAGAAGAGGGTTGGGATTTGGCTGGAAAAGGGTGTTCGGTTGATGGCCTATGTTTATTTGCCTTTAGTTTTTGGTCTTTTGGTTTCGGCTCGACCGGTTTTAAGGCTAGTTTATGCGGCAAAATCTGATAAATGGCTGCCGGCCCTGCCGGCCCTCTATCCTTTTTTGATTGGTGCCATTCCGGTGGTTTTTACCACTACTGCCACCAATGTTTTGTTTTCTTTGGGAAAATCAAAGATTGTTTTACGACTTATGGTAATTTATACCATTTTAACTTGGGGGGTTGGCTTGCCTTTGATTATCAGGCTAGGTTTTGAAGGTATTGCTTGGGCGGGAGTAGTGGTTGGTTTAGTCAGTGTTGTCTTAGTGATAAAAAATTTAAGAAAAGCGGGGGTGCCCTTTTCCTTGGCTAAAACCCTAAAAGTGCCCACTTTGGCCTCAGCTCTAATGGCGGCTATCCTCTGGTGGCCAATGGCTAATTTAATTAATCAACAATTGTCCAGCCTAATTTTTTGGGTTATTATCGGCGGGGTTATTTATCTTGGTTGTCTTTTCTTAATTTTACGAGGTAAAATAAAAGAAGAGCTGTCTTTGGCCAAAAGTTTAATACCAAAAAAGCTTCAAGAAGCAGTGGCCAGGCGGACAAATAAATTTTAAATTATCAGTCAAGGCTTTAAAATTTTGAATTAATTTTTAACATGAAGGGTTTCTCGATTATTATTCCTACCTACAATGCCGATCAAGAATTGGCTTTGGCGATTGAATCACTTAAAAAAAACAGCCAGTTAGAGAATGAGTTAATTATAGTTGTTGATCAATTAAAAGAGGGTGGGGTTAGTCAATCGGTTTTGGCGGTTTTAAAAAAAGCCGGCATTAAACCAATAATTAATCAAAAAAATCTTGGTCCCTATAAAAATTGGAACTTGGGTGCCAAAAAAGCCACTCGTGACTGGTTGGTTTTTGCTACTGACGATCAATATTTTGCTCCTGGTTGGGACCAGGCTTTGTGGAAAACAAAAAAAAGACAAAGGCTCTTAACCGGCCAGTTAGTCGAACCAGGGCTAATTCCGGTTTGGAAAACAAATATTAAAAAAGACTTTGGCCATAATCCTCAAGAGTTTAGAGAAAAAGACTTTTTAGCTTTTGTTAAAAAAAAGACTGTTTCTGGTTCGGCCAATGATGGTTTTTTTATTCCTTTGGTAGTTTATAAGGCCGACTTTGATCATTTGGGGGGTTGGCCAACCAAGGGCCAGTTTGGAACTCGTGATGCTCCTGCCAACGACATTGCTTTTATTGATAAGGCTAAGAAGGCCGGTTTTGAATTTAAGCGAGCTCTGAATAGTTTTTCTTATCATTTTCAGGGCTCTTCTTGGCGACGCAAAAATACCGCTTCTGGTATTAGTGTAGTGATTATTTCTCGACCCGAAGAACCCAAAATCAGTGAAGTCTTGGATTCAGTTAATGATTGGGCTGATGAGATTGTTGTCGTTTTAGATGAAAAGAAGAAGGGGGGCGCCCATAAAACAGCCAAAAAATTTGAGGCTAAAATCTATTATCGGGATTTTGATGATTATTCTTCTCAGAAAAATTTTGCTATCTCTAAGGCTAAAGGGGACTGGATTTTATCTTTAGATGCTGACGAAGTGGTTTCGGCCGGACTAGCCAAAGAATTACAAAAAGCGGCTAAAAATTTATCTTACAATGGTTATTTTTTGCCGAGAAAAAATATTATTTTTGGCCAGACCATTAACCATGCTGGTTGGTATCCTGATTATCAATTAAGATTTTTTGTTAAGGGCTATGGGGCTTTTTCTAAAATAATTCATGAACGGATTTGTCTTCAGGGTGGAGTAGGGTATTTAAAAAAGCCGCTTATTCATTATAATTATCAAAGCGTTTCTGGTTTTATCAAGCGGCTTAATCGTTATACCGATGCCGAAGCTCAACAGTTGCTTGATTCTGGTTATCAATTTTTAGCTCAAGATGTCATTTTGCGACCAGTAGAAGAATTTTTCCGTCGTTTTTTTGCTCAAAAGGGTTGGCAAGATGGTTTTCACGGTTTGGTTCTATCAGGTCTAATGACCTTTTACACTCTGGTTATTTATCTTAAGGTTTGGGAAAGCTTGGGGTTTAAAAAAGAGCCTCTGCCAGAAAAGAAGTTCTTGAAAAAAATAGGCAAGGATTGGCGATTTTGGTGGCGAACTCTACTAATTAATGAAGAGACTAGTAAAGCTAAAGCCCTTTTTCACAAAATTTTAAGAAAACTAGGGCAATGATCAAGCTAAGCGTTGTTGTTTTAAATTGGAACCAGCCCGAACTGACGATAGATTGTCTTAATTCCCTCTTGGCGGCTAAAAGGGGCAAAATTGTTTTAGAAATTATTTTAGTTGATAACCATTCTAATGAAGAGGCAATTAAAAAGCTTAAAAAATATTTTGATCGGGTTCGATTTCAGAAAAGAACTCGAAAAGTTTCTTTTGTTTTGATAGAAAACAAGGAAAATCTTGGTTTTGCTGAGGGTAATAATCGTGGCATCAAACAGGCTCTGAAAAATGGGGCCGATTATATTTTTATTCTTAATAACGATACTAAGATTGACTCTGATTGTCTTATTTCTTTGGTTGAAGCAGCTGAAAAAAAACCCCAAGCAGGCGTTTTTGCTCCTAAAATATATTATGCCCCCGGTTTTGAGTTTCATCAGCACCGTTATCAAGAAAAAGATTTAGGCAAAGTAATTTGGTATGCGGGGGGCAGGGTGGATTGGGTCAACGTCTTGGGGGTTCATGTTGGCGTTGATGAAGTAGACCGGGGGCAATATGATGAAGAAAGAGAGGTTTTTTTTGCCACTGGTTGTGCTTTTTTAGCCAGAAGAAAAGTTTTTGAACAAATAGGCCTTTTTGATAAACGCTTCTTTTTGTATTTAGAAGACTTGGATTTTTCTCTTCGTGCTCTCAAAGGGGGTTTTAGAATTTTATTTACTCCTCAGGCAGTTGTTTATCATAAAAATGCCGGCTCTTCAGGAGGCCCGGGATCAAAATTACAAAATTATTATTTAACCAGAAACCGACTGCTTTTTGCTTTTCGGCATGGTTATTGGAAAGTAAAATTATTTTTGTTTTTTGATTTAATTAAAATCTTGCTTGGCAAAGATAAAATAAGAAAAGAGGCGGTTGGTGACTTTTTGACCGGTTCTTTTGGTGGCAAGGACATTGATTCAATAAAATAAAGTATTGTTTAGTTGCCAAATTGTTGTTTGATTTTTGATTAATAATGGCCTTTTTAAAAAATAAGCCCCCCTTTTTTGCCATTTTATTTTTGATATTAATTATTTTTTTATTAATTTGTTTTGTCGGTTTGGGTAAAAGCCCTCTTTATGATTGGGATGAGGGGATATATGCTCAAGTTTCTCGAGAAACAAAAATTCTTTCTCCTTACTGGAATGGTCAGCCCTGGTTTGAGAAGCCGCCGTTAGTTTTTTGGTTAACCAAGGCCTCTTTAGCTATTTTTGGGGAAAACGAGTTTGGGGCCCGATTTTTTATGCCCATTTTAGGGACAATAACTTTAATCTTTTTTTACCTTTTGGTAAGAGAAAGACTAGAAGATAAGGCCTCCCTCCTGGGATTAAGTTTTTTTCTTATTGCTCCTCTTTTTATGGCTCGGTCTCAAAGCCTAAATACTGATATGGCTCTTTTGGCAGGAGTTGTGGCCAGTCTTTTTTTCTTAACCAAATTAGAAAAAAAATTAATCAAAAAAGAAAAAATTAATTTTGCCAACTGTTTTTATCCTGCCCTGATGATTTCTTTGGCAGTGCTTACTAAAGGTTTAATGGGTTTTTTGCCCGGATTAATTTGGCTTGTTTATTTATTTATTTGTCGAAGAGGGCTTTTATTTAAAGATTTTAGGGCTTGGCTTAGGGTGGGAATAATAACTATTGTTTTAGTTGCTCCTTGGCATATTTATCAAACAATTCGCTTTGGCAATGAGTTTTGGCAAGTTTATTTTATTGAACATATTTTTAGGCGGGCCCACCAACCAATTGAATACCATTTTGGCGGTAAACTATATTATATTAAATTTTTAATTTCTGAATTTTCCTGGTGGTTAATACCGGCCGCCCTGGGTGGTTTTTATTGGTTGTTTGAGCAAATAAATAGCAAGAAAAAAGATAATAATTTTATTTTTTTTCTAGTTTGGGGAGGGCTGGTTTTGACCTTGTTTACCTTTTCTAAAACTAAGCTTTTTTGGTATATTTTGCCTCTTTATCCGGTTTTGGCGGTTCTTTGGGGATATGGCTGGCAAAAAACTTTTTCTTTTGGTAAAAACTATTTTTTAATTCCCCTTATTTTTATTTTATTTTGGGTTTTTCTCAACAATTATCAAGCTTTTGCTGATCAAAAGGAGATTGTCCCCAGTGCCAAAAACATCTTAGCCAAGGAAGCTAAAATAATTTGCCCACCGCCTTTATTATTTTTGGTTAATCAAAATGAGCGAAATGCGGCCGAGATTTTACCCGATGAGCTTACTTTAAGCTCCAGCTTTTCTTATGGGGGTTGCCCTTCGGTTGTTTTTTATTATGCTAGACCGGTTAACTTTTTTTATCAAACGGCTCAATTTGAGAAGGATTTAGCGAAAAAATCAACCCCAGTTTGTGCTATCATAACGAATGAAGATTATCAAGATCTTGGCCTTAACCACAAGATTATTAATCAGCAAAAAGAATGGCTGTTAATAAAATAACTCCCAAAATTTCTGTGAATGTTATTGCTCGAAATGAGGCTGATGATATTACCGATTGCCTAAATTCAGCTCGTCTTTTAGCCGATGAGGTGATTTTTGTTGATATGGAATCAAGCGATCAGACCAAGAAGATTGCTAGTGGCTTGGCTGACAAGGTTTATTCTCATCCTCAGGTTGGTTATGTTGAACCGGCCCGAAATTTTGGCATTAAGAAGTGTACTGGTGACTGGGTTTTTATTTTAGATGCCGATGAAAGAGTTACTCCCCAATTGGCCAATTTTTTAAAAGAAAAAATTATTCAAGTGGAGGACGAGGTTGGGGCGATGGCGATTGCCAGAAAAAATATTAATTTTGGTTTTTGGCTAAAAAGAGGGGGCTGGTGGCCTGATTATCAAGTTCGTTTTATCAAGAAAAAAAACTTTATCAATTGGCCAAAGGAAATTCATAGCTTTCCCCAAATTAAAGGAAAAATTATCAACATCGACACTCCCTTTCTTCATTTGGCGATTAAAAATATTGAAGAAATGTTGGAGAGAACAATTCGCTATTCAGAAAAAGAAGCCAATCTTCTTTTCGCCGCCGGTCAAAGAACCAGCCTTTTTTTAATGGTTAGGCGAATGATGGGAGAATTTTGGCGACGAGGTATTAAAAAACAGGGCCTACTGGCCGGTCCGGCCGGAGTAATTCAGGTTATTTATCAGACTTTTTCCGTTTTTATTACCCAAGCTCGGGTTTGGGAGAAGCAAATTAAAGAAAAAAATGACTAAAAAAGCCGTCCTTTTCACTCCATATGCTGACACTTTGGGGGGAGGAGAAAGGTATATTTTAACCTTGGCCCAAGTTTTACTTAATAGAGGTTGGCAGGTTGAGATTACTTTTAAAAATAAAAAACTTCTTAATCAAGCCAGATCAAGATTTAATTTACCCTTGAAAAAAATAGATTTAATTGGCCGGGACATTTTAACTTCTCCCCCCTATTTTTCCCATCGCCGATATGATTTGCTTTTTTGGGTTTCTGATGGCAGTATTCCGACAATGATGGCTCAAAAAAACTGGCTTCACTTTCAAGTTCCCTTTCACAATCTAAGAAGTAAATCATTGTTTAATATAGTAAAGTTAAAATTAATAGACAAGGTAATTTGTAACTCTTACTTTACTAAAAAAATTGTCGACCACGAATATGGAATTTCTTCTCTTGTTTGGTATCCTCCGATTTCGATTGAAGACTTTTCTCCCCAAAAAAAGACTAATTTAATCATCGCTGTTGGTCGTTTTGAAACAACAATGAATGTTAAGAGGCAGGATATTTTGGTTTCTGCTTTTAAGGACTTGGTTGATCAAGGTTTATCTGGTTGGAAGTTGGTTCTTTTTGGTGGTTCCTTGGCCAAGGAAAAAGACAATTTGTTTTTACAAAAGCTAAAAGAGCAAGCTCAAGGATTTCCGATTGAATTTCAAGTTAACGCCCCCTTTACTAAATTAAAAGAGGCCTATTCTCGAGCAAAGATTTTTTGGCATGCGGCTGGTTTTGGCGTGGATGAGAAAAAAGAGCCAGAAAAGGTGGAGCACTTTGGTATGACCACCGTTGAGGCAATGGCCTCCGGTTGTTGGCCATTAGTTTATGAAGCTGGAGGTCAAAAGGAGATTTTTAGAAACTTTCCTCAAAAAAACCTTTGCCTTTGGCAAAATAAAAACCAGCTTCTAGAGAAAACAAAAAAAATAATTGCTCAAGTCCCATCCATTGATCCCTTAATTGATTTAAGTAGTCGTTTTTCTGTTACTAGTTTTGCTAACCATGTTGAAAAAGCTCTTTGATAAAATTCCTGCCAATTTTGACACCACCATTTATCTTCGCTATTGGCCAATTATTAAAAAAATTAATCAACTTGACAGAAACAACCTGAAAATTGCTGAACTAGGATCAGGAAGCTTTGGGATTGGTCCTTATTTACAAAAACCCTTTACCGGCTTTGATATCGCTTTTTCTCAACCTAAATCAGAATTTTTAAAACCAGTAACTGCTTCTGCCACCAAAATTCCTAAAAAATTTGTTAATCGGTTTGATTTTGTTTTGAGTGTTGATATGTTAGAGCATCTTCCCCCCGAAGATCGTGGCCGAGCCCTAGAAAGCATGGTGAGCCTAACCAATCGCCACCTTTTAATTTCTTTTCCTGGTGGAATTTTTGCCGCTTGGTCCGACAAGTTTCTGAATTGGTATTATCAAAAAACTCATCAAGAAAAACTTAATTTTTTAATCGAACACCTAAAATTTCCTTTGCCCAAAGAGAGATCGGTTAGAAGACAGTTAGTTAAAATTTCTCGACGGCAAAATAAAGAAATTATTAATTTTAAAACAGTTAACAACACTAATTTTATTGTTTATAACACATTGTTGTTTTTTGCCTTTAGCCAAAACAGATATTTAACCAGATTATTTTTCTTAACTTTTTTTCTAAAGAATCTTTTAAATAAGATTAATTTTTTTCCTTATCGAAAATTAATAATATTAGAATTAAAAACAAGCCAATGATACTTTCTATTATTATTCCCAATTGGAACGGGGAGAGACAACTGTCAAAAAACATGCCCCTCTTGGCCGAAAGCCTTAAAAAAACCAAAATAACCCCGGAAATAATTGTTGTTGATGATGCCTCTTCTGACAATAGCTTAAAAGTTATCGAAAAAATTAGAAAAAATGTTTTTGAGGACCTAGTTGTTTTAACAAAAGATGTTAATCGAGGTTTTGCCGACAGCGTTAATCAAGGAGTGGCCGTCGCTAAAGGAAAAATTGTTTTTTTACTCAATACGGATGTTGTTGTAGAACCAGGTTGTTTCGAGGCTCTCCTGCCTCATTTTGACCAGCCCGATGTTTTTGCCGTCGGTGCCAATGCTGATTGGCAGTTGGGCATTGTTTCTTTTAAAAAGGGTTTTTTTGACATTTCTTCCCCCAGGCGAATTTCACCAAAAGAAAAAAGAGCCCAAAAGTCTTTTTGGGTTTCCGGCGGTCACGCCGCTTTTAGAAAAAACATTTGGCAAGAACTAGGCGGTATCGACGGGCTATTTACCCCATTTTACTTTGAAGAGACTGATCTTTGTTATCGGGCCTGGAAAAGGGGATACCGGGTTTTTTGGGAACCAAAAGCCCGAGTTGATCATCGTCATGAAGAAAGCGTTATTAGGCAAAATTTTTCTTCTGATTATATTGATTTTATTGCCCAAAGAAATCAACTATTTTTTATTTGGAAAAACCTTCATGATAAAAAAATGTTAAAAAGCCACCACTTTAATTTAATGAAGAGATTGGTCAATAATCCCAAATATGTTAAAGTTTTATTGGCTGCTAGCCAAAAATTACCTCAAATCTTAAAAAAACGACGTCTTGAAAAAAAAGCCGCCGTTTTATCGGATAGGGAAGTGTTTGAGAAAATAAATAGTAGTCGGTAAGCTGTCCAGCTAGAAACAAATAATATAATGATTATTGTTTTGATTTTCCCCTAAATACTAAATACCAAATACCAAATACTATTAAAATGAAGTTATCCATCATCATTGTCTCCTACAACACCAAAAAGCTTTTGGAACAGTGTTTGGAATCAATTGCCAATAGCCTAGCCGATAAGCGCGGACTAAAGTCCGCTAATTCAGGAAAGAAAGATAAATTATCCCTAAACGACTTAGAGGTGATTATTGTTGATAATAATTCTAGTGATGGAACGAGGAAATACCTAGAAAAAATCTCCACCACTTCCGAAGAAAAAAGCTCTAAACCCTATACCCTAAGCCCAAAACCCCTCATTAAAGTTATCTTTAATGATGATAACGCTGGATTTGCCAAAGCCAATAACCAGGGGATAAAAAAGGCCAGGGGGGAATATGTTTTGCTTTTAAATTCTGACACCATTATTACCGAAAAAGATTTTTTTGAAAAAAGCCTTGAATTTTTAAATAAAAACAAAAAAGTGGGTATTTTAGGGCCCAAGCTTCTTTGGGAAAACGGTCAGGTTCAACCCTCGGGAGGTTATTTTCCCACCCTGATTCGACTAGCCACTTGGGCCTTAATGATTGATGATTTACCCTTAATTAATAAGTTTGTTAAGCCCTATCATCCTCACCAGCCCGGCTTTTATACTAAAGACCGATACTATCAAAAACCCCATTACCAAGATTGGGTTACTGGAGCCTGTTTCTTTATCAAAAAGGCGGTTATTGATAAAATTGGCTTACTTGATGAAAATATTTTTATGTATACCGAAGAAATGGAATATTGTTATCGGGCTAAAAGGGCTGGTTTTGATATTGTTTATTATCCGCAAATATCTCTTGTTCATTTGGGCGGGAAAAGCGGCACCAGCCTTTTAGCCGCCAAAGGCGAGTTTTGGGGAATAAAATATTTTTATCAAAAACATCAATCCTCTTGGCAAAGGCCAATCGCCAATTTTTTATTAAAAACGGCCGCTTTTTTGAGAAAAATTGTTTTTGGCCAAAATAAAGAAAAGCGCCAAATTTATCAGCAAATTCTTAACGATTTATGAAAAAAATTATTGATCTAATTAAAAAAATTAATCCTTCTTTGGTTTCGGTTATGGTTTTGGTTTTGTTGGTTTTTATTCCTCTTTATCCGAAATTGCCTTCTTTAGAGATTCCCGGTTCTTATGTTAGGGTTCGGTTAGAAGACTTTGTTGTAGCTATCACTTTTTTGCTTGCTCTCCCCCTGATTTGGCAAAGAAGAAAAAGCTTGTTTGAAAACAAAATTGGTCAAGCAATTATTGTTTATTGGTTAGTGGGTTTGGCGGCAACAATAAGCGCCTTGCTTATTAGTCGGCTAGTTTGGCCTCATCTGGCTTGTTTGCACTACCTTCGAAGAATCGAATATATGAGTTTGTTTTTTTTGGGTTTTCTGGCGATAAGAAATAAAAAAGACTTTAAGACTTTTCTTGTTGTTTTATTAATAACAGTAAGCTTGGTTTTTCTTTACGCCTTAGGGCAAAAATTTTATTCCTTACCGGCTATCTCTACTATGAACGAGGAGTTTTCCAAGGGGACCATGATTGAGCTTGATGTTTGGACTAGGGTTTCTTCTACTTTTGCCGGCCACTACGATTTGGCTATTTTCATGACCCTAGTTATTCCAATTTGTCTTTCTTCTTTTTTAGTTAGTAAAAAAAGAGGCCAAAAAATATTTTTGGCCGCCCTTTTTATTGCTTGTTATTATTTGTTAATTTTAACCGCCTCGCGAATTTCTTTTGTGGCTTATTTAATTTCGGTCTCTTTTTTGCTCATTGTTTTAAACAAAAAATGGTGGTTGCCTCCAATTATTGGCTTGAGCCTTTTGGGCTCTTTCTTTTCCGAGGATATTAACCAACGCTTCTCGGCCACTATTAAAGTTGAGGGGCCAAAATTAGTCCAAAGAGTTGGTCAACGGATAGAATCATTTTTACCGGAAGAAAAACAAAAAGAATTGGCCCAAAAAAGACTGCCTACTCCCACCCCCACCATAATAATAGAAGAAGAAACCAAAGAGCCCGTCTTTCCCCCATCAACAACAGAATCAGCCACAAGAAAACCTTCTCCCACCCCCACTCCTACTCCCACCCCCCAACCTTCTCGCCAACAGGCTACTGAGGTAGGGGTAACCAGGTCTGGCGATATTCGTTTTGCTGTAGAGTGGCCTCGGGCGGTTAGACATTTTAAGAAAAACCCTCTCTTGGGCACCGGGTATTCTTCCTTAACTCTAGCCACCGATAATGGCTATTTAAGGGCCTTAGGAGAAACTGGTTTTTTGGGTCTTTTAACCTTTTTGGGGATTTTCTTGGCCCAAATTCCTTTTTATCAAAAACTTTTTCAAAATAAAAAAATAAGTCGAGAGGGTCGGCTTTTGGGGGTTGCCTTAGCCTCGGGAACAATAGCAATTTTGGCCAGCATGCTTTTTATTGATGCCTTGGAGTCATCAAAAGTGGCCTTTTCTTATTGGTTGATTTTGGGTTTAGTTGTTGGTAGGGTTAACCTAGAAACAAAAAATAACCATGAATAAAAAACAAGTCATTTTTTTAATTTTTATTTTCTTTCTTGCCCTAGCCTTAAGACTTTATAAAATCGATAACCCCATTGCCGATTGGCACTCTTGGCGGCAAGCCGACACCGCCTCAATTAATCGTAATTTTATCAAAGAAGGCTTTACTCCTTTTTATCCTAAGTCTGATTCTTTTCATGCCCTTAATTCTTATGGTGACAAAAACACCAATCGCTATTTTTTTGCTGAATTTCCTCTTTATAATATTATTGCCCACCCCCTTTATCGGTTTTTTGAGGTTAGTGAAGTTTATTTGCGCTTGGTTTCGGCAATATTTTCTTCTGCTACCGGAGTTGTTTTATTCTTTTTGGTAAAAAAATATTCTTCCTCTCTAGTGGCTTATTTTTCCGCCTTTTTTTGGGCGGCTATTCCTTTTAATATTTACTATGGTCGAGTGACTATGCCTGACCCTTTACATGTTTTTTTATCGGTTCTCTCTCTTTGGCTAGTAACGATTTGGCTAGAAAGGAAAACTTTTTTTTGGTTAATATTTTCTGCTCTCATTTTGGCGTTGGCAATTTTAACTAAGCCCTATGGGTTGGTTTTGGGTTTACCAATAGGAATTTTAATTTGGGAAAATTGGGGCAAACAATTAAAAAGGGTTTGGCCTAAAGTCGTTCTTTTTGGAATTTTAGCCGTAGGGCCGTATTTACTTTGGCGATGGCATATTGATCGTTACCCCGAAGGACAATTTGGCACCGCTTGGCTATTTAATTCGACTAATATTCGTTTTAAGGGAGCTTTTTTTCGTTGGATTATTTTTGAAAGACTCAACAAGCTTATTCTTGGCGCTGGAGGCTTCGTTCTCTTTTTTGCCGGTCTCTTTTCTCCCAAGAAAAAGAAAGAGTGGTTGTTTTACTTGTCCTGGTTATCGGCTTTGGTAATTTTTATTATTATTATTGCCACTGGCAATGTTACTCACGACTATTATCAACTTCCCCTGATGCCAATTTTAGCTATTTTAGCCGCTAAGGGGGCAGAATTTATTCTTGGTCTTGGCCAGGGAAAAATAAGAAAGCTTTTTAATTTGAGCATTATTGCCTCTTTGGTGGCGATGATGTTAGCTTTTGGTTGGTTTGAGGTTCGTGGTTTTTATCAGATTAATAATCCGAGTATTGTCAAAGCCGGAAAAGCAGTCGATCAAACCCTAGCCGAAGAAGCCAGGGTGATTGCCCCCTACAATTGGGATCCGGCTTTTTTATATCAAACCAATCGCTGGGGTTGGCCAGAAATAACCGGCCCGATCGAGACGATGATTAAAAAAGGAGCCACTCATTATGTTTCGGTAAATTATGATGAAAAAACCAAAGAAATTATGAAAAAATACAACATAATAGAAGAAAATGAGGAGTTTGTTATTATAGAACTTAAAGATAAATCGCTCAAGAAATAAATGAACTAAGAAAACGATGAAAATTTTAATGGTCACCCCCTATTTGCCTTATCCTCTTCATTCGGGGGGACAAACAAGGTCTTACAATTTAATAAAGCGCTTATCTAAAAAACACCAAATCACCCTGTTTAGTTTTATTCGAGGGCCAGAAGAAAACTGTAATATTAAAGAGCTTTCCCCATATTGTCAAAAAATTAAAACTTTTATTCGAGGCAAAACCTGGGATCCCAAAAAAATTCTTTTTGCCCTCTTAACCCCTTATCCCTTTTTAATTGCCAATTATTATTCTCGCCAGCTTAAAAAATCTCTTCAAAAGGAATTGTCTTGCCAAGATTATGACCTGGTTCATATTGAATGTTTTTATCTTATGCCCAACGTTCCCCAAACCAAGACCCCTAAAATTTTAGTTGACCAAACAATTGAATATGAGGTTTATCGCCACCATACCCAAACTTTGCCTTGGTATCTGGCTCCAATAAAACTCCTTTATTATCTTGATGTTTTAAAAATTTTTCTTTGGGAGAAACACTTTTGGCAAACTGCCACCCAAACTTGTGCTGTTTCCGAAGATGATCAAAAATTGATGAAAAGGCATTGTCCTAAAACTAAATTTGAAATTGTCAAAAACGGGGTTAGCGTTGATCGATTTATTAAAAAGAAATATAAAAGAACTTCTCGGCCAACGATTTTCTTTGGTGTAGCCAATTTTAAGTGGATGCAGAACAGGGAGGGAGTGGATATTCTTCTAAAAAGCGTTTGGCCCAAAATTAAAGAAAAATTACCTAAGGCCAAGCTTTGGATTATCGGCCGATACGCTCCTGAATTTTATGGTCAATTTAACCAAGATAAGGATATTACCGTTAAAGAAGCTGATGACATTAATTATTTTTATCAAAAAGCCTGGGTTTTAGTGGCTCCAATTAGAAGTGGTGGCGGTTCTCGAACCAAATTTTTTGAAGCCATGGCTTCGGGTTTGCCAATTGTGACCACCTCTCAGGGAATCGAGGGGATTAGGATTAAAAAAAATCAACAAGCCATTGTCGTTGATACTAACGACCAGTTGGCTAAAGCGGCGGTTAATTTAATAAAAAATCCTCAAAAAATGGCTCAAGTTGGCAAGAAAGCCCAAAAATTAGTTATGGAAAAATACAGTTGGCAAGAAAGTGCCAGGGAGTTGGATAGGGTTTACCAAAAAATAGCCCAAAAAGGCTAGGCCATTCAACTAAAAACAAGCAATACGGCCATTGTTGTTTTTTTATCTCTCCCCAAATACTAAATACTATAAATGAAGTTATCCATCATCATTGTCTCTTATAACACTAAAGAGCTGCTAGAAGACTGCCTGGAGAGTATCGTGGCCAGCATTGGCCAAGATAAATCCCAAAATCCAAATCCCAAAGCCCAAACAAGCTCCAAATCCCAAAGCCCAAACCAACAATTATCACTAAATAATATTGAAGTCATTATTGTTGATAATAATTCTACCGATGGGACCAGAGAATACTTAAAAAAACTCCAAAACTCCCCGCCTGAACTTACCACTCGCCTTTCAGGTACTGTTCGTACACGGCTCGTGGAGCGTAATCGGCGGGTTGCCGAAGGCAAAAAATTAAAAGTAAAAACAATATTAAATGAGGAGAATGTGGGGTTTGCCAAGGCGGTTAATCAGGGTATTAAAAAAGCCAAAGGGGAATATATTTTATTATTAAATTCCGATATCCGGGTTTTACCGGGAGCAATCAATAAATTAATTAGAGTTATTGAAAAGAAAAAAGATGCCGGCCTAGTCGCCCCAAAACTTCTTAATAAAGGAGGCAAAACCTCCCAGGCTTCTTGTTATAATTTGCCCCGTCTTGGTCGAGCCTTTAGGGAGTATTGGTTAAAGAAGAAGGGGACATTTAGCAAATATTTACCACGAGGTGGCCATCCAACTGCGGTTGAGGCGGTGGTTGGGGCGGCAATGTTGATCCCCAAAACCACCTTTGATCTAATCGGTACTTTTGATGAAAAGTTTTTTATGTATTACGAAGACTTGGATTTTTGTCAACGAGCCCAAAAAGCCGGCCTGGCCGTTTACTATGTTCCTCAGGCCAAGGTTATTCATTATCATGGCGCCAGCGGGAGAAAGGAGCCCCAAAGGGTTAATCGATATTTGACAGAAAGCAGTCAAAAGTATCACGGGCCAATAAAGCACCATTTAATTAGTTTTTTAATTAGAATTTCTGCTTATCGAGAAATAATTCCTTTGTTTTTGGCTATTATTGGTCTGATTGTTTATGCCGTTTTCCCCTTATTAAAGTTTGAGTTTTTTGATTCCCACGATGCTTTTTTTCATTTAATTAGATTATCGGAGTTTGATAAGGCGGTTAGGGCCGGCCAAATTCCTCCTCGATGGGCGCCTGGTTTAGCGGTCGGCTTAGGAGCGCCAATTTTCAATTATTTTTACCCTCTGGTCTATTATTTGGGACAAGCTGTTCATTTTTTGGGTTTTTCTTTAGCTGCCTCAGTTAGGACTCTTTTTATTTTTGGTTTTTTAGTTGGCTTCACCTCAGTATTTTTATTTTTAAAAAGACATTTTTCTCATTTAGCCAGCTTTATCGGCGCCTTATTCTATGTTTTTGCTCCTTATACATTTATTAATATTTATGTTCGAGGAAATTTGCCGGAATTTTTAGCCTTAATGATTCTTCCGGGAGTTTTTTATTTTGGGGGTAAAGTTATTTTTAAAAAATGCTCCCTTTGGGCAAACAGCCTCTTTTTTTCGTTTTACCTGGCTTTTTTTCTTATGGCTCACAACATTGTTGCCTTGTGGGGGACAATTTGGCTTTTTGCTTATTTATTTATTTTGGCCGGTAAAAAAATTGTTAAGCTAATCTTTCCTGCCTTATTAGGTTTAGGTTTATCGGCCTTTTTTTGGCTTCCGGCTATTTTAGAAATTCCCCTTGTTCATTTATCAACCGAAAAAGTTTTTAATTGGTGGGACCATTTTCCCACTATTAGACAGTTGGTTTATTCCCCCTGGGGTTATGGGGTATCTTTGCCTGGTCCGGGGGATACCATGTCTTTTCAAATTGGCTTGCCTCACCTTTTTTTGTTTTTATCGTCCTTAGTGCTTGCGGTAATTTATCTTTTCAAAAAGCAAATTAAACAATTTATCTCAAAACCAAAAGCCCTTTGGTTTTTTCTCCTTTCATCTTTTTGCTTTATTTTTTTAATGAATCATCGCTCGGCTTTTTTGTGGCAAACAGTGCCTTTTTTATCTCGAGTTCAATTTCCCTGGCGTTTTTTGGGTTTTTTGAACTTTTCCTTAGTGTTTTTAATTGCTTTTCTTTTTAATGCCATTTTGACATTTAAAAAAAAGGTTTGGATTAATGTTATTGTTTTATTTTTCTTGGCCATCTTGATGGGGGCTTATCATTCCTATCCTAAAATTAAGCGGGTTGTTTCTCAAGAAAAGATCTTAACTTCACCAGAGGCGACTCAAACTACCACTAACGCCAACGAAATTCTACCTATTTTTGCCCCAACCGATTATTATCGTTATGATTTTAAACAAAGCCTTGATTGCCAAGAGTTTTCTTGTCAGGCTTTGGTTGATTTGGAAAAAGAAGAGGAGATTATTTTTGCTAAATTTTATTTTCCCTCTTGGAAAAGCAATGTCGGCCAAACCCGCCCTCAAGAAGAAACAGGCTTGTTGGCTGTTGTCTTGCCCAAAGGGAAACATAATGTTTTAATCAACTGGCAAGAAACCAAAATCGCCAAAACCGCTAATATTATTAGCTTATTTTCCTTTTTGGCAACAGTTGGTTATTGTTTTTGGCTAAAAAATGAAAATAATAAAAACTCAAATTGAAAAATTTGACCCGACTAGTTTAAAAACGGTTTTTTTGGCCTCTTTATTTTGGCGTTTTTTGGGTTTTTTAATCGCTATTTTGGGCTATTTTTTATTAGCCGAAAAATATGCCCCCTCTTCTCTTATCGGTTCTCCCTGGAATAAAAACTTCTTGTTTTGGTCATGGGCCAATTTTGATACCGAACACTTTTTTCACATTGCCGAATTTGGTTATGGTTATAATCGGGGCTTGCCGACGTTTTCTTTTTTCCCTCTTTATCCGCTTATGTTAAGGTTTTTGAACAAAATTTTTTCCGATTATTTTCTTGCCGGACAAATAATTATTTTTATTTTTTTGCCCTTAACGATTTATTTTTTAAATCGTCTTCTAAGAAAACAGGGGATAGCTGATAAAAAAATTTGGCTTATCAACCTATTGTTTTTGTTTTCTCCAGGAGCCGTTTTTTTAAACGCTTTTTATACTGAATTACCATTTTTGTTTTTTACCATTGCCAGTTTATTTTTTCTTAAGGAGAAAAAGTATTGGTCCTCGGCCTTATTGGGCTTGCTGGCCTCAGCCACTCGAGTGGTCGGTATTTTTATTGCCCCGGCTATTTTTTGGGTTCTTTTGAAAGAAAAAAAGATCTCTTGGTCCAAAAAAATCTTCTTCCCCCTTTTTTCTTCTTTGGGTTTATTTTGTTATAGTCTTTTTTTGAAGTTTAAGTTTGGCAACCCGCTTTTATTTGGTTTGTCTCATCAGGCTTGGGGAAAAGCTCAGATTGTTTCTCCTCTCCAAACCCTAGCTAATTACTTATTGACTATTTTTTCTTGGCCCTCGAGTCTATCTTGGCTTAATTATTACACCGTTTTGATCGAATTTTTAATTACTTTATCGGTTCTGATTAGTTTTATCTATTTATGGAGCCAAGCACTTAAAGATAAAAAAGCAAAGCCAATATTGGCTTTTTCCACCCTGGCTTTTATTTTACCTCTTTTAACCGGGTCGTTAGGAACAATGCCTCGGTATTTGCTAACCTTTTTGTCTCTTTTCCCTTTTTGGGCCAATATTTTTGTTAAAATAAAACCAGCTGTTCGTTTTTTTCTACTGGGGATAATGTTTTTGGTTTTTTCCTCAGGAGTAGTTTTATTTACTCGAGGTTATTGGTGGGGCTAAAATAATTGACAGTTAAAAATTAAAAGTTAAAAAATGAAATCTATTTTTAAATCTCCCATTTTTTATTTATTTTTGATTCTTATCCTGGCTTCCTTTTTGCGTTTCTTTCGTCTTGGTCAAGTTCCTCCATCCTTAAATTGGGACGAAACCGCCATTGCCTACAATGCTTATTCTATTTTTCAAACCGGTAAAGATGAATGGGGGAAATCATGGCCCTTGCTAGGCTTTGAATCCTTTGGGGAGTATAAGCTACCGGTGTTTATTTATGCCACTATTCCTGGGGTAGGCTTGTTTGGTTTAACAGAGCTTGGGGCTCGTTTTATGCCGGCTCTTTTTGGCGTTTTGGGAGTTTTTTTAACCTATATTTTAACTAAAGAACTTTTCGAAAATAAAAAATTGGCTCTATTATCGGCTTTTATTTTGGCTATTGACATTTGGCATTTGCAAATTACCCGAGCTGCTTTTGAAGCGGGCTTGGCCCAGCTGTTATTGCTGTTATCAATTCTTTTTCTCTATCGGGCCAGAAAAAAGCCCTTTGCTTTAATTTTTTCTTTTCTTTTTGCTTCTCTTTCGGTTTATACTTATAACTCTTCACGAATTTTCGTGCCCCTGTTTTTTTTAGCGGTTTTTATTTTCAACAAAAAGTTATTTTTTAAGAACAAAAAGGCTTTATTTTTAGCCATCCTAGTGGCAATTGCTTTTGCCTTACCTTTAGTTTTAAATTTTAAAAGCCCAATTGTTCAGGGACGTTATGACCTAATTAGCATTCAGGGCGATCCGGGTTTTGTTTTGCGAATTAATGATGCTCGAGGGCACCTTTGGGATCTGGGTTGGCCTAATTCGGTCGCCCGTTTAATACACAACAAAATTACTCATTATTTTTGGATTTTTGCCAAAAATTATTTAGCTCATTTTTCCCCCAACTTTTTATTTCTTACCGGCGCCGAACATACTCAACAAAGTATTCCCGGCCTTGGTCAGTTCATGATTGTTTTTGCCCCGGCTCTTTTTTGGGGTATTTACCTTTTGGGCAAAAAAATAGTTCAAGAAAAATCTTTGCCTGCCTTCCTGTTGTTTGCTCAAATTTTGGTTTCTCCGGTAGCCGCCGCTACGACCATGAATTCTATTCCTCATGCCCTAAGAACCTTTTGTGCTCTTCCGGCTTGGCAAATTATTATTGCCTATGGTTGCCGGGACTTTGGGATAAGAATTAAAGAAAAGAAGTGGAAAAAAACCGGCTGGGCAGTTTTTTTAATTTTTCTGGTAATAAATTTTGGTTATTATCTGAAACAGTATTACTTAGTTTATCCTGTAAGTAAGGCTAAAGACTGGCAGTATGGCCACAAAGAGGCCGTTTCTTTCGCTTGGGAAAATAAAGACCGTTTTGATAAAGTCTTTTTTACTCGTCATTACGGTGAGCCTTATATTTTCTTCTTGTTTTATTCTCGATATTCACCCCAGCAATACCAGACCATAGAAAAAATTAGAGCCAGAAGATACGGTTGGGTTTGGGTAGACCATTTTGATAAGTTTTATTTTCCTGACTTTTCTGATCCTGGTGATTCAGTTAGCAAAATTGCCCAAAGAGAAGAAGGAAAGCTGCTTTTTATCGGCAAACCGGGCGACATCCCTGATGGCTGGCTTCAAAAAATAATTTATTTTCCCGACGGACACAAGGTATTTGAGATAGGCTCTTTTGAAAATCACAAATAGCAAATAGCAAATTACAAATAAGCCCCAAATCACAAAAATGACAAAATCAAAAGTATATGATTTGGAGGAAAGAAGCTTTCAGTTTTCTAAAAATGTAGCAATTTTTTGTCGGAAAATACCCAAAAATTCTGCCAATTTCATCTATGTGAAACAGTTGTTAAGATCCTCTTCTTCCATTGGCGCCAACTATATAGAAGCAAATGAGGCTTTAAGCAAGAAAGATTTTAGAATGAGAGTCAAAATTGCCAGAAAAGAAGCTAAAGAAACTGCTTATTGGTTAAGACTGTTAATTGAAACCAATAATGATAAAATTAACAAAAAAGAGGCTGATAATCTTTTTGGCGAAGCCATTGAGCTTAAAAAAATTTTGTCAGCTATGATTGTTAAATAGTTTGATTTTTTAAAATTTGGAATTTATTTGTTATTTGGAGTTTGGGGTTTGAAGTTTTAATCTTTATGTCTTTGTCAATAGCAATTGCTACTTATAACGAAGAGAAAAACCTTGCTTCTTGTCTTGAAGCAGTTAAAGATTGGGTGGATGAAATTGTTGTTGTTGACGGCAGTTCCACCGATAAAACCCGAGAAGTGGCCAAAAAACATGGCGCCAGGGTAATTAAGACGACCAATAAGCCTATTTTTCACGTTAATAAACAAATTGCTATTAACGCTTGCCAGGGGGATTGGGTTTTACAACTTGATGCCGATGAGGTTGTTGATCAAGATTTGAAAAAAGAAATTTTGGCAGCAGTAAAAGGGGAGAGTGACTGTGATGCCTTTTCTATTAAAAGAAAAAATTTCTTTTTAGGCCGTTGGTTAAAAAAAGGTGGCCAGTATCCAGATAGTGTCATTAGACTTTTTAAGAAGAAGATGGCTTACCTTCCTTGCCGATCGGTTCATGAAAAGATGATGGTTCCCTCGGGCAAAATAGGCGCTTTATCTGGACACCTTCTCCATTATCCTTATCCTGACTTTGGTGAATATTTGACCAAATTTAATCGCTACACCGAATTAACCGCCAAAGAATATCAAAACAATTCGAAAATAAAACCAAATATTTGGCACTACATTATAATAGAGATGAAGGCTTCCATCGAATTTTTGTCTCGCTATTTAAGACATAAAGGATTTTTAGACGGTTTCCCCGGCTTAGTTTTTGCTTTGTTTTCCGCTCTTCATTACCCAGTCGCCTTTATTAAATATTGGGAAAAGAAACATGGTTCAAAAAAATAAGACCCTTGTTGTCGTCGATGTTTCTCCCTTGAAAAACGCCAATCGTTTTCGGGGGGTGGGTTTTTATACCAAAAACTTAACCGAAAGCCTAAAAGAATTGATTAAAAAAAACAAAAAATATTCTAATTTTAGAATAAAACTGGTTGAGGATTGGGATTTGAAAGTTGGAAGTTTTGATATCGTTCATTACCCGTTTTTTGATATCTTCTTTCCCACCTTACCTAAAAAAGCAAAACCAACTGTAATTACTGTTCACGACCTTACCCCTTTAGTTTTCCCCCAGCACTATCCGCCCGGAATTAGAGGAAAAATAAATTGGAAAAGACAAAAAAAGCGATTGCAAAAAGCAGAGGCAATTATCACTGACTCTCAAAATTCAAAACAGGATATTACTCGCCTGGTTGATTATCCGGCCCAGAAAATTTTTGTTATTTATCTTGGAGTGGGGGGAAGTTTTAGAAAAATTGCCAGTAATAAAATCAAGTCTGCCATCAAGGATAAATATTGCCTTCCGGAAAAATTTATTTTTTACGTTGGCGACGTTAATTGGAATAAAAATGTCCCTGGACTTGTTCGAGCTTGTCAAAAAATTGGTCTTCCCTTGGTTATTGCCGGCAAACAAGCTGTTAGTCAGGACCACGATCGGGCCCATCCGGAGAATAAAGATTTAATTTGGTTGCAAAAAGAAGCCCAAAATGATCCCAATATTAATCTTTTAGGCTTTGTTGAAGATGAAGATTTACCAGTGCTTTATAATTTGGCCACTATTTATTGTCAACCCTCATTTTACGAGGGGTTTGGCATGTCTTTGGTGGAGGCCATGGCCTGTGGAACACCGGTAGTTGCTGCCAAAACCGGTTCTTTGCCGGAGATTGGCCAAGAAGCCGTCCTTTATTTTAACCCTCAACAAAAAAACTCTCTTGCCAAGGCCCTTAAGACCGTAATTGAAAACAAAGACTTGGCCCAAAAACTATCAAAAAAAGGCCTAAATCAGGCAAAAAAGTTTTCCTGGTCAAAATGTGCCGAAGAAACACTGGCTGTCTATACCAAGCTTTTGCACTAGTAATTTTTCTTCTTAGTTCTTGATCCATTTTTGATGTTTCGTTCTAAAATGTGCTATGCTAACAAATAGTCTGTAAAAATGAAAAACGTTGGTAAAGCCTTAGGGTTGGATAAATTGTTGGTTGATGAGGTAATTCATTTCTCTTTTGCTTTGGTGATTGGTTTTATCTTAGCCATTGTTTTTTCTTCACCCTGGTTAATTCTTTTTTCCTTGTTAATAGGCTTTTTTATTGATGTTGATCATCTGGTTGATTATTTTGTTTGTTTTTATCAAAATCGACAATCAATCAATAAAAAAAACTGGTTTAACCCTATTTTTCACCTTAAAAACTTCTTTGATCCTCTTTGTTATGTTAAAAAAAGCAACCGCGTTATTGTCCCTCTTCACGCTTGGGAATTGGTGCCTTTGTTTTGGTTAATGTTGCGCTGGCTGGGAGACAGAATCGGCCTTAACGGCCTGGAATGGATCACCCTGGCCTATGTTGCCCATTTATCTTGGGATCAACTGGTTTGTGCTGGCAATTGGCGCTCTTATTTTTTAATTTACCGCCTAGTGCACCGTTTTGACTATGAGGTTTATCGATAAAGGCAAGTATTTTTACAGTACCGGGATCTCTAAGGCTAAATCACCCTCTAGATCCCGGTACTGTAGAGCGGGTTTTCTTCTCTTTTCTTTTTTTCCAGGCTTTTTTGTTCTTGGACGCGACTAAATATTAATTGCCGATATTTTTCTTGAGGGATAATTTTTAAAACCTCATCCGGTCTGATATCAACCAGGCAGGTATTACCAAAATAGGCTGGTAAAGAACTAAAAGGGTAATGAAAAACTTCCTCAACGGAATCGACTAAGCCGTTGGTATAAGGATGAAGGTGGTGATAAACAGTAAGATGAATAAGATCCTCGTCGTTTGTTATCAGGCGAGATTTAAAGCGAGATCGGTAAAGACTGCCTTTTCTCTTGTTTTTAAAATTGTAAATATGGCCGAAAGAAGAGAGCACCTGTTTCATAAACAAAGAAATTCCCTTATCTATTAATTGTTTTAGAGTAAAGTGAAAATGATTATCAACACAACAGAAGCTAACAATATCAATAAGACGGTTATCTTTTTCTTTTAGTTGTTTCATAAGCAAACCCTTTTCTTGGGGAGAATAGTTTTTGTAAAAGCCGGAAAAAGAAACCATGGGGTCTTGATATTGGTAATAGTTAATTATTTTGGTGAAAAGTTTTTTGTTTTGATAGGAGGAGAAAATCTCCAGAGTATCGAGGGCATGGATATAGATATGATAAAAATGGTTGTTTTCCAGCGGTGTTTTTCGTTTGGGCATATTTTTTGTTCACCAGTACCGGGATCTCTAAGGCCAAACCGCCCTCTAGATCCCGGTACTGGAGGGGGGAATTATAGTTTTAACAAGAGCTGGGTTATTTCTTCGTCTTGGGGATTAATTTGTAGAGCCACCTCCAAGTATTTTTTAGCTTCTTCTGGTTGACCCAAATTATAATAAATCAACCCCAAGTTTCGATAAATATGGGGCACTTCAGGATTAATTTCTAGAAGTTTTAGGGCCGATTCTTTGGCTTTTTCAAGCTCGCCGATTTCAAAATAAACCGCGGCCATATTCTGATAGGTCTGCCAAATATTGGGGTTAATTTCAATTGCCCTTTGATAATTTTGTAGAGCTTGCTCCCAATCCCTCTTTCGTTGATAAATATTGGCCAAATTATGATAAGCATCAGCATAACGAGGATTAAGAGTAATGGCTATTTTAAATTCTTTAATCGCCTGATCAAAATCACCACGCCTGGCCCAAAGATCCCCCAAATTGTTATGGTTCTGGGGACTATTAGGCGAGGTCTTGGCCGCGGCCAACCATAGGTTGTCTTGATTTTTCCAATCAACATTACGAATAACGGTTCTTATTCCTAAGGCCATTACCAGCAAAGAAACAAAGGCTATTCCTAGAGGTTTTAGGCTCTCTTTTTTAAAAAATTTGGCTATTAAAAAACTGGGCAAAACAACTAAACCCATTGCCCCTAAATAAACATAGCGCTCGGCCACTACCCAAGAAACGCCAAAAGGGGAAAGAACCGGCCCAAGAGATAACCCAAACCAGGCGGGCCAAAAAGATAATCGGCGTTTTTTTCGAGAAAAAAACAAATAAAGCGAAAAAACGAAAAAAGCTAAAAAAATTCCAACCAAAACGGTAAATTTTTGTCCATAAAAAACAGTTTCGGAATGATAAAGAGTTAGTTTTTGGGGCCAAAAAAATAATAACAAATATGACCCAATGGCGGCCGGTATTTTCAAGAAAAGACTGGGTGCTTGAGAGGTGTCTTGGTAATAACTAGTTTCCAATTCTGACAGCCGCTGCGGCACCTTGGTCAAATAAAAGCCAATCCAAACCAGGCCAATTGAAAAAGGAATAATAAGCTTTTGCCAAGATTTATCTTCGCCCAGAGCTTGCCAATGAGTTATTACTAAGGCCAAAAGCAAAAATGGGAAAACCATTGCTTTTTCCGAGGCAGTAAGAGCCAGAAGAAAACTAACTAAACAAAACCAATAATAGCGCTTATCTTTATAAGATAATAAATAAAAAATTGCTGCCCAAACTAAAAGGGAGGCATATTGGCTATAACTACCGCCAGAAATCCAGGTTATTGACTCCACCAAAAGAGGGTGAACAGCAAAAATAAGCGCAGAAATTATTCCAACAGTCTTATTTAACAATAAAGAAACCAAAACTAATAGCCCGCTGGTGGCTAAAAAATGAAAAAGAAGATTAGGAATTCGAAAGGCGATGGGATTGCGACCGAAAACAAGATTGGTTAAAAAATAAATAAGGGGACGAAAAATAATTGGAAAGCCCTGAATAATATAACCTGGCTTATCTAAATCTTGGTTTTGGGCAATGGCGGCAATATCATCAGAAAGAAATTCGCTATTTAAGCCATTACCATAAACGGCAACAATTAAAAAAGCAAGCAAAATTATTAAGCCCAAATTGTTTCGGCAAAAGGCTTTTAGGTTAAACTTGCTTATTTTGGTCAATAAGGATTGGTTTGATTTTTTTTGCGAAGCCATGAAATCCTCAAACTTATCGGGTCGCCAAATTCTGCTTAAATATTCTTCCAAAACTTCTTTTTTTATCCCCAAGTCTTGAGCGATTTCTGTCAAAGGTTTTTCCCTAACCTTTTCTTTGAGATATTTTTTTTCTTTTTTGGCCAAACTCATCTTAAAGATCATTATCTTAAAAATTTGGCTAAATTTCAATTAAAAGATTAATTTGGGCTATAATTAGTGTTAATCATGACCAAAAAAGCCAAAACCGCCAATTTGGTTTCTGTTATTGTGCCTGTTTTTAATCAGGAAAAAACTATTAAACAAGATTTGGCCAGAATAGATAAGGCCATGGCCGCCACTCGTTTTAATTATGAAATAATTGTTGTTGTTGACGGCAAGAGGGAGGATTTTTCATTTTCTAAAGTTAAAAAGCTAAATTTGCCCAAGCTAAAGGTGGTTGGTTATCAGAAAAACCAGGGTAAAGGCTACGCGGTTCGTTACGGTATGGCCCGATCCCGTGGTGATAAAATTGCTTTCATTGATGCCGGTATGGACATCGACCCTAATGGCATTTCCATGATTTTGGAGCACATGGAGTGGTACCAGGCCGATATTATCGTTGGCTCTAAAAGACACTTAGCCTCAAAAGTTGACTATCCGCTAACTCGGGAAATAATGAGCCGGGTTTATCACCGCTTAGTTTGGCTGCTTTTCGGACTTAGGGTTTCTGATACTCAGGCCGGCCTAAAGGTATTCAGGCGTCAAGTTTTAAAAAAAGTTTTGCCTCGAATGCTAGTAAAAAGATTTGCTTTTGATGTTGAGCTTTTGGCTATCGCCAAGTCCTTGGGGTTTGACAAGATATATGAAGCACCAATTAAATTGAACCGAAAACGGTTTGAATTCTCCTCGACTGTCGCCTGGAATACGGCTTTTGAGATGGTTTGGAATACCTTGGCGGTTTTTTATCGGCTTAAAATTTTGCACTATTATGATAATAGTAATTGGCGAGCCTGGCCCAAAGACCCAAAATTAAAAATTAACTAACCCTGGGAGCCTGGATAGATCCAGGATCTATCAGAATAACCATGTTTTTTTCGATTATTATTCCTTGTCCCAAAATTAATCCCGGTCTTGAAAAAGAGACCATTCCGGCCATTCTGAAACAAGAGGGAAATTTTGAAATTATTATTGTTCCCGATAAGAAAACTTCAAAAAAATTTCCTAAAACTAAAATTTTGCCTCTGGCCGGTTCACCAGCCCAAAAAAGAAACCACGGCTCAAAACAGGCCAGGGGAGAGATTATCGTTTTTATCGATGATGATGCTTATCCTCGCCCCGAGTGGCTTAAAAACATCAAGAAGAATTTTAAAAAAGACCCTAAAATCGTTGGTGTTGCCGGCCCAGGCCTAACCCCACCAAAAGATTCGATTTTAGCCAAAGCTTCTGGTTGGTTTTGGGCTTCTCCTTTAGGGTCAGGCGGGGCCGGCCAGTATCGAAGTTGGCCCCAAGAGAAAAGATTGGTTGATGACTATCCCACCTTTAATTTGGCCGTTAAAGGCGAAGCTTTAAAAAAAGTTGGTGGTTTTTCCTGCCAATTTTGGCCGGGAGAAGATACCAAGCTTTGCCTGGATCTGGTTTATCAATTGGGTAAAAAAATTGTTTACGATCCCGCCTCGGTTGTTTTCCATCATCGCCGAAAAATTTTTCTTCCTCATTTAAAACAATTAGGCCGTTACGGCTATCATCGCGGTCTATTTGTTAAGCTTTTCCCCCAAACTTCAAAAAGATTGGGCTATTTTTTACCCGCTCTTTTCACCCTCGGCCTATTTTTGGGACCAATATTTTATTGGCTATTGTCGGGCTTTGGTTTAGAATTTTTGGCTTCTCTTACTGGCAATATCTATTTATTTTGTCTTGGCCTGTACGGGATAATGTCAATATTAAACAGCCTCTGGGTTTTGATAAAATCAAAAAGCATTGCCATTGCCCTTTTGCTTTTAGTAGTTACTCCCATCAGTCATTTTTACTATGGCCTTATGTTTTTGCTTGGCTTATTATTCCCCAGATAGATCCAGGATCTATCCAGCAAGGGGGCTGTTATACTAAGATTTATGAAAGTTGCCATTTGCTACCCACCAATAGCTTCCAAAAAGGGTCGGCCCCTATTGTCGCAGAATCGTCAATTTCAGTGGTTTTCTTCATCTTTGACCGCTTATTCCATTTATCCAGTGGTGATGGCCCAAGCGGCCACTCTGCTTTCCCAAAATGGCCACCAGGTTGCCTGGTTAGACGGTATTGCCAAAAACTGGTCGTATGATAAGTTTTTACAGGAATTAAAAAGCTTTGCGCCGGATTTGATTGTCATCGAATCAAAAACTCCGGTTATCAAACAACATTGGAACATCATAAAACAATTAAAAGTTAAAAATTTAAAGTTAAAAGTTGTTTTAGTTGGCGATCATGTTTCGGCTTTACCCCGAGAATCATTAGAAAACTCGCCGACAGATTATGTTCTAACTGGTGGTGATTATGATTTTTCTTTGCTTAATCTGGTTAATCATTTAGAAAAAGGGACAAGGTTGACCGGTGGAGTCTGGCACCGAGAAAAATCAAAAATTGAAAATACCGGCCCCCTCCAGCTAAATCACGATTTAGATAAGTTACCTCTTATTGATCGAGACCTAACCTGCTGGCAGGACTACGCCTACAAAAACAGCAATTTTTACCGGGCCCCCGGCGCCTATACTATGTTCGCCCGCGATTGCTGGTGGGGAAAATGTTCTTTTTGCTCTTGGGCTCATAATTTATATCCACCAAAAACCTATCGAGTGGTTTCACCAAAAAAAGCTTTTGGGGAAGTTAAACATCTAGTCGACCAATACCAGGTAAAAGAAATTATGGACGATTCCGGCACTTTCCCCCAAAGAAAGTGGCTAAGGCAATTTGCCAAACTAATGATTGATTCCGGATTAAATAAAAAAGTAAAAATTAATTGCAATTTAAGATTTAATAGCGATCTGGAAGAAAAAGACTATCAACTAATGGCCAGGGCCGGTTTTCGCTTTTTGCTTTTTGGTCTAGAGTCGGCCAACCAAAAAACCCTGGATAAAATTAATAAAAACTTAAACATCGATCAGGTGGAAAGAACCCTCACCCTGGCCAGTCAAGCCGGCTTAATGCCCCATGTAACAGTGATGATTGGTTATCCTTGGGAAAGCGAGGAGGACATTAAGCGCACTATTAGTTTCGTTAAAAATCTTTTTAAAAAAGGCCTAATTTTTACTATGCAGGCGACCTTGGTAATTCCCTATCCGGGCACGCCCTTGTTTACTGAGGCCAAGAAAAAGGGTTGGTTAAAAACGCAAAAATGGGCCGATTATGATATGAGAAGGGCAATTTTAAAAAGCAAGCTTTCCGACAAAAAACTTAAAAGCTATATCCAGTCTCTCTATGCTTCTTTTGCTACTCCCCGGTTTATTTTGCGCACTCTAAAATCAATTAGAAATTTTGACGATTTTAAATATGTTGCCTTTCAGGGATTGAAGTTTTTTTCTAAAAAATTAGATTTTAAGAAAGGGGTCTAGGGGTTTGGTTGTTTGGGGTTTAGACATAGATAAGGCTAGTGTTTTAATGAAAATGCTAAATTCTTTTATCAGTAAAGTTAAAAAAACTAAACCCTATATTTCTATATGACTACACCACTAGTTTCCATCATCATTACCACCAAAAATGAGGAGGCCAATGTCGGTAATTGTTTAAAATCAATTAAAGCCCAAACTTATCCTCAAGAAAAAATAGAAATAATTGTTGCTGACAATAGTTCAATAGATAAAACTAAAGAAATCGCCCGAAAATATACTAAAAAAATTTATAATCAGGGCCCGGAGCGCTCGGCCCAAAGAAACTATGGCGCCCAAAGGGCCGGTGGGGAGTGGTTGTTGTTTTTGGATGCCGATATGATTTTGTCCCCCGCCTTAATTGAAAAAGGTATAAAAAAGGCCCAAAAAGAAAACTTAGTCGCTTGTTATATTCCTGAGCTTATTTTAGGCGCTTCTTTTTGGTGTCGGGTTCGTCGCCTAGAAAGATCTTTTTATGATGGTACCCCAATTGATGCTGTTCGCCTAATAAAAGCTGACGTTTTTAATAAAATCGATGGTTTTGATCTTTCTCTGACTGGTCCGGAAGACTGGGATTTAGATAAAAGAATAAGACAAGAGGGTAAAGTAGGCCTGGCTGATACTTATAATTTTAACCAAATTCATCAACAACTAAATAGGCTTAGTTATGATAATAATTTTATTAACAGTTTGTTTAAAATTAGCAAAAAACCAATACTTTATCATAATGAAGTAGATTTTAATTTAAGCAAATATTTAACCAAAAAGGCTTATTATTCGGCTAATTTTGATAAATATATAAAAAAGTGGGGGGGAAATGACCCTGACTTAAAAAAACAACTAGGCCCCTTTTACCGTTATTGTTTAGTATTTATTGAAAGAGGCGGTTGGGAAAAAATAATTCGCTTTCCCCATCTAATGACGGGTGTTTTTATTTTAAAATTTTTGCTAGGTCTTGATTATTTAAAACAAAAAATATTATGATTATTCTTCAGGTAGCCCACATCACCAAAACTCCCGGACCGGTACAATCTTTGGCTCGTTTCTTTCATGAAAAAAAGAAAGCTACCTGTTATCAAGTTCTTCATCCCCTGGATAATAGCTTAGTAAATTCTCTTCTTAAAAAAGACGGCCAGGCCATTGCCAAAAAGAAGAGACCCCTCTTGGGATCAGCGAAATATTTTTTTAGCTTTTTCTTAACCCTAAAATGGTTAAGAAAATTGCCCGGAAAAATTGATTTAGCCATTGGCATGAACGGCTTTGACACCTTACCTCTGATCATTGCTAAAAAATTTAAGTTAAAAAAAAATGGCCGAATTGTTTTTTTTAATACCGATTTTTCTCGAAAACGATTTGCTAGTCCGCTTTTAAACAAACTTTATGTTGTTATTGATCAAATAAGCGCCCAAAAAGCAGATTTTCTTTGTTGCAATACTAAAAGAACTATCCAGGCCCGAATCAAAGAAGGAATAGAAAAAAACAAAATCATTTATACCCCCAATGGTCTTTTTTTAGCCGACATCGGCAAAGTAAAAAAAGACAAAATCTTTTTGCCTCAACTAGTTTATGCGGGCAGTTTAAATAAAGACCATGGTCTGCAAAATGTTTTTCCCATCTTGGCCAAAACCAAGCTTAAGCTATTTATCATTGGCTCTGGGCCAGATGAATCCTATTTTAAAGAAATGGTTAAAAACCACAACTTAGCCGGTCAGGTTTCTTTTTTAGGGCCAATGGAACACAAACAGGTAATCGCCTTTTTAAAAAACTTTTCCGGTTTTGGCCTGGCCTCCTATAGCCAAAAATCCGATTGGGTTTATTATGCTGATCCGATCAAGATTAAAGAATATTTGGCCTGTTTGGTACCGCCAGTTACCAACGAAACTACCGAAATTGCCCAAATTATAAAAAAGAGGGAGATGGGGTTTGTTTATAAAAAAAACCCCGAAAAAATATTTAAAAAAATTGCTTCACTAGATAATAGCCAATATCAAAAAATTATTAAAAACATTTATGAATACCAAAAAGATTTTGATTATCAAAAAATCTACCAAAAAGCCTTTGAAATTATTACCAAATAAATGAATAAACCAAACATTTCAATTATCATCCTAAACTGGAATGGCCAAAAATGGCTAAAAGCTTGTTTTGCTTCCATTTATAAACAAACTAAGAAAAATTTTGAAATTATCTTGGCCGATAATCATTCTACTGATAATTCAATAGAATATACCAAAGAAAATTGGCCCAAAATAAAAATTATTAAATTCTCAAAAAATCTCGGGTTTGCCAAGGGGAATAATTTGGCGGCCAAAAAAGCAAGGGGTGAGTTTTTGCTTTTTTTAAACAACGACACCAAAATAGAAAAAAACTTTTTAGAAAAATTGCTTCTTGCTTTTTCTAAAAACAAAGCCGACATTTTGGTTCCCCAAGCTTTTGGTTATCAAAAAGAAAGAGTTTTTCCCCAAAATAAACCTTATTTGGGCCTGGATCATTATAGTTATCCTATATTTGCCTCTTGCCCCTTTTATGCTGATGGTTCAGCCCTGTTTATCCGAAAAGCTCTTTTTGACAAGCTTGGTGGTTTTGATGAAAACTACTTTATGTTTCAAGAAGACGTTGATCTTTCCTGGCGAGCCCGGCTGTTGGGGGCTAAAATTAAACCTGCCCCCCAAGCCAGGGTTTATCATTATGGTGGCGGAACGGCAATTGGCTCCAGAATTAATCCCCAAAAACGCCACCAAACATCTACCCTCAGAAGGTTTTTGACCGAGAAAAACGCTCTGTCTAATTTTTTAAAAAATTATGGCCTGATTAGTCTAATTCGTTTTTTGCCAATTTTCTTAATAATCGGTTGGGGAGAAGCGTTTTTATATCTTTTAAGTAGCCAACCGAGCGCCTCACTGGCTATCATCAGGGCTCACTGGTGGAATTTAACTAACCTGAAAAAAACCCTAAAAAAAAGAGCCAACATCCAAAAAACCAGAAGAGTAGATGAGAAAGAAATGTTAAAATTTTTCTCAAAAGGCAGTGGCAAATGGTCAACTTTTAAAAAAATTGGTATTCCCAATGTCAACTAAATATCGTTTTAATCCTTCCCCTTGGGGAACTCATCAAATAATCCTGTCTCTTTTAGAAAAAAATCAGCGGGTTCTTGATTTGGGTTGTGCCTCCGGCTACTTAGGCCAACACGATGGGGGCAAAAACATTTTTTATGGTCTAGAAGCCAATTCTGGGACCGCCGAACAAGCCCTAAAAACCGGGTATTATCAAAAAGTAGTTAATAAAGACTTGGCGACTATCACTAAGAAAGATTTTACCGATCAGGTCTTTGATATTATCATTGCCGCCGATATTCTAGAACATTTGGAAAATCCTCAAAAAGTCCTTGCCTTTTTGACTAAAAATCTCTTAAAAAAAAGGGGCAAAATTATTATCTCTCTTCCCAATATTGCCCATCTGACCATTAGATTAAAGTTATTAACAGGCAAGTTCTCCCCTCAAGAAACCGGCATTTTAGATAAAACCCATCTCCACTTTTACACCCTAAAAATCGCCCAACAGCTAATAGAGAATTCTGGCCTAAAAATAGAGAAAGTTCTTTTTTCTTCCAATCGCCTTGGTCGATTTATTAACCGCTGGCCAATTTGGGGACCGCTTTTAGGTTTTAATTTAATTTTCTTATGCGCCAAGAAATAAAAATTCTGGTTAACGCCGTCACCCTAGAGGGGGCCAACCTAACGCCGTTATTGGCCAAGATAAATTATTGGCAAAAGAAAGATAGTCGAATAAAAATTACTTTTGTCGGCTCCCAAAGCCTGAGGGGAGAAATTAAAGCCCGCAACTATCTGGAAAAACCGTTTTCTTTTATCACTCTGCCAGCCAAACCAGTTAAAAACCGTCTTGATCTTGTTTTTCGAGGCTTAAAAAGAAATTTCTGGTTAATAAAAAATTACCAAAATTTTACCAACTTTAATGTTGTTTATTCAATTTCCTCCGTTTTAGACTTGGTTATCTTTCCCTATTTTTTAAAAAAGAAAAACCCCAAAGTTATCTGGACCACTAATTTTGATAATTTAGTCCCCATAACCGACCCGGGTAATAAGCTGATTCGTTTCTTGGCCTGGGCTTTTTTCCAAATAAGCCTAAATATAATAAAAAAAGCTGATATTATTTTTACCATTTCCCCTGAATTAGTTTCTTTTTTAACTAAAAAGGGGATTGGTAAAGAAAAAATTGTTTTGGGCTCTTACGGAGTTGAGGCAGAGTTAATTAAAAAGGCCAAAAGGGGCAAAAACTATCTTTATGATGCCCTATTTGTTGGTCGGATTAACGAAACCAAGGGAATATACGACATGTTAAGGGTGTTGTCGATTATAAAGAAAAAAATTCCCCACTTTAAACTGGCCATTATGGGCCAAGCATTAGGAAAAACCAAAGACCAATTTTGCCAAGTAATTAACAAAAAAGGCCTAGAGAAAAATGTTGTCTTTTTGGGTTTTCGGTCGGGTTTAGAAAAATTTACTATTTTCAAAAATAGCCGTTGTTTTTGGTTTTTGAGTAAAAGCGAAAGTGAGAGCTTCGGCATTGCCTTAATGGAGGCGGTCTGTTCTGGTTTACCGGCCTTTACCTATAATTTACCAATTTATGATCGCCTTTATAAAAATGGGGAAATTATTTCTTCCCCTAAGGGCGATTACCAAACAGTGGCCAAAAAGGTTTTAGCTCTTTTCAAAAAAGGCGATTTTTCTAATCGGTCAGGAGAAAGGCTTCTTAAAAAGTATAGCTGGGATCAAGTTGCCCAAACAGAATTAGAAAAAATTGTTGCTCTTTCAGTTTAAAATTATGAAAAAAAAGACCAGATTTAATGAGTTAAGCTACGAGAAGGCTTTTTTGGGGACAGGTGACCAAAAGAGAATAGAAATTATTATTGATTTAGTTGGTAATAACCAGAAAATTCTTGACATTGGTTGTGGCCGAGGAGAGATTGGCCAGCTAATCAAAGAAAAAGGTAATCAAGTTTTTGGCCTGGACATTGTTCCGGCCTTGGTTCAAGTTGCCAATCGGGAAGGAATTAAGGCCAAAGTTGCCGATATCGAAGAAGAGGCTATTCCTTTTCAGGAAAAATTTGATTTTGTTTTAGCTGGGGAAATCATCGAGCATGTTTTTAATACCCAAGATTTTCTAAAAAAAATCTCCCGGTCTCTAAAGAAAAACGGCCAATTAATTATTACGACCCCAAATTTGGCCTCAATGGGGCGAAGACTATTGCTTTTGGTTGGCAAAAACCCTCTAATTGAAACTACCGCCGCCCCCGGCCAAGCTGGCCATATTCGCTATTTTGTAAAAAAAACTTTATTTGAGCTTCTGGAGACAAATAATTTTCGAATCACTAGGTTCACTTCTGACTTGGTTAATTTTGAGCCGTCAGGAAAAATCCATAGCTTCCTTTTGGCAAAAATTTTTCCTACCCTGGGAAAAACCCTAATAATTTCAGCCGTAAAAACTAAATAATAGATCCAGGATCTCAAAGCTAAAACTGTCATTTAGATCCAGGATCTATTAAAGAATTTAACTAACTTGGAGGGGCGGTGTTTTAGCCGCTGGCTTTTTTCTCACAATCCGGAGCGGTAGGAAACCCACCCCTTTGAAGCGCCTCGGTTAGAAGATAGATTTGCCAATGGTCTTTTTGACCCTTCGGTTTATTTTTCTCTATCTCCAGTTCTACTTGGGCATGAAAAATACCCTCTTGACCTCCATCTTGCCATAAATTTATCAAAGCCCTAATACATGACTCATCACATGGCCGAGGATTATAATCAGGAGAAAAAGGGCTGATTGTTTCTTTACCCATTATCAACATTATAACCAAAGAAGGCTTTTTGTAAATTTATATCTTATAGTTTGAAAAACTAAAAAAATATTATATAATAAGCCCTAGAATTTAGAACAAAGGCGTTCTAAAAGAAAAGATTTTGCTCTTTGTCAGGAAAGAAGGGGGGAAAATGAGTTCCCAGACTAATTCTTTGGCAAAAGAAGGCGTGCGTATTTATCGTGGTTTAAGAGAGGATGCTTATAACCGAGTTGTGATCAGGGTTTCTGAACATAACGAGGCCGCTCTCCCGCTCGTCGTCACTGCCGCTTTGATTATGGGCTATCGGGTTTTTTTTAACCCTATTCGGGGAGAAACCAACGATTTATCTAATCAGAAAGGGCTAAAGAAAGACTGGTACACCAAACATCTTGCTTGGTACCTTGTTCCTCCTTCCATTGATCAGATAATGGCTTGCCTTACCCGCAACAACCTACCCACATCGGTGGCAAGAGTTTTGGCTAAAACTAAAAGGCTTGTTGCTGGAGCTGACGAGATCGTTATCAAAAAAGAATATGTTCCTGAAAAGAGCGTGCTAAATTAAGTTCTGACTGGACTGAAAACGTTCTATCAAAAAAAAGCGATAGAAACAGTTTTGGTCTAGTAAGACTACTACCGGGGGAGGTCACCCAAAAAACAATGACGTTTTTTGGCTTTCTGGCCTCTCCCTTTTCCTTATATTAAAGATAGAGGCCTCTTTATGAGCTGGAAAGAATACTACCGAATTCATCCCGAATCTTTTTGTAGCCAATTTGGCCATGATTTACTTTCTAGAATTTTTAATCCCCAAGACAAATTTTTCCTAACTAAAAAAGAAAGTCTTAATTTGGCCTTAGGCGGCTTTTCCCCTCGAACCAGAACTGCTAGTAGTTTTATTGAAACCTGTCAAAAACTTCGTCCTCAAAAAAAAGACAAATTTTTCTTATTTGACGTTAATCATTTACCCCTAAAAGAACCAACCTTTTATCCGGGAAAAGCCAAATCTTTTAAAATTCAGGCAAATCTAGAAAAATTGCCCCTAGCCAATAACAGCCTGGATCTGATTTTTCTCGACGGAACCACTATGTTTATGAAAGATGAAGAAGTCACTCGTTTTGGCCAAGAGGCCAACCGCGCCCTTTCTCGTTTTGGCCTGGTAGTTAATTTTTTAAAAACTCCTCTTTTCGACCAAGTCGCCCCCATCTCTAATTTTAGAGGCCGAATGGCGAACAAGGTTCCGATTTATTTTCGTTCCAAAAAAAGAAGTCAACAGCTTCTTTCTCCTCTAGAAACAGTTATATGTTTTGACTGTCAAGGAAGAACCGCCCTAATAATGGGCAAAAAAGATAACCCCTTGCCCAAAGACCCAGAATACACCTATGCCCTAGAGCCAGCTTATCCTAAATTTCCCAAGAAGATTTCCTAAATCTTTTTAAAGAAGTTTTTAATAACCAGAGTTTTGTCTGGCCAAGACCTTGGCCCTTTCCTCATCGCTTCTACCAGCCGAAGAGAAATTATCCATCCCCAAATCAATCAAAATTAATCGACCCAGGGCTCGACCAATTTTTCTTGTTTCGACAAGGCCGTCTTTTATAAAAGAATCGGCCAATTTATTATGAAAAAGGGCCCTATGCTTATCTGCCATCATTAATTCGTCTCTACCGCCGTGTTTTTGTTGATCAAGCAAAAACTTAGCTGCTTTCACGTAGCCGTTAATGGCTTTTTGAGTGGTAGAAGAATATTCTTCTGGTTGATAAGAAAAACCGCCCGTATTATAACGAACAAAAGAAATTAGGGTTTGGCCGGCGATGGTCCCTTCTTCAAAAACTTGCCTTTTTTCTTCTTCTGTTACGTCGGGGGCCAATTTTTTCCCGGTATAAAAAACTTCAAAAGCCTCTTGATATTGAGCAGAGGATCGCCAAAAAGATATTAGCTTACGAGGGCTTTTAATTACTTCCTTTTGTTCTAAACCTTTTTCCCTAACTGCTTCTCTTTCCATAAAAATAATATACCACATCTTTTCTGCTAGCTTTTTTATTGGCCGACTTTTATAATAACCCTAAGGTGAATCTTAAAAAAATTTTTACCAACTCTTTTATCGTTATCGCCCAAACAATTATTTTTTATTTGCTAATCATCATTCCAACCGAATATTTCCTAACCGAAAAGCATCTGCTTTTAAAATACATTCATCCCCATCAAAAAACTCTAATTTTCCTAGTCCTTTTCCTGATTCTTTTTTTGCTTAACTACCTCTCTTCCAAAACAAAAAGGATAGGAGAAAAGCTTTGGCCGGTTTTGGCCGTCGCCTTAATAATGGCCCTATTTGTCAACCGGGCCTATACTGGTTTTTATAATCGTCGGCAAGAAAACCCCAAAATTTACTCACTTTCTTCTGATTGGTCGATTGTGGGGATGGAAATAGAAATTGAGGGGAAAAACTTTGGCCCGGTTTGGCAAATGGGCAAAGTGGTAGTTGATGATTTTCCAATGCAGGTTAAAGATTGGACCGAAGAAAAAATTGTTGTTATCCAACCCCACCCGCCCCGATTTTTCACCGGAGAGCTTTGCGTGGAAAAAGGCAATGGCCGAATTTCTAACTGCTTGCCTTTTACTATTAAAAATCCGGGAGAATTACACCAAGAATAACTTAAAAAATAATCTTGCCAGTATCAAAATACCAAAGCCGATCCTTTCTTTCTTTTGGTAGTTTTTTAAGCAGCTTACCCATTTCTAGTCGATCAAAAACGCTGCTGCCTATCAACGCTATCTCTTGATAAGAATCGTTTAGGGTCTGATTAACCTGAGGTAACAACCCCTCCTTAGCTAGTTTTCCTAAACCAAGATTAAAATTAATTTCGGTTTGGGGAGCAGTAGTAGAAAAAAACTTTTTTAACCTTAACAACGATCGATCATTGATTATTGGCGGATAGCTAATACTTTTTTGGTCAAAAATTTGGGGAAAAAAGTTATCAGACGTTTTAACTCGTAGGCTCCAAAGGGTCAATTCTTGAGAGGATTTGGCAATTTTACCCAGGGCCAAAAGAGAAGAAAAATTGGCCCCCCGTTTATTAGAAAAAAACAACACTGTTCCGTCTAAGTCACAAAAGGTATGAATTGGTCGACTAGAAGTAAAAGGCGACCGATCCAAAACATCAGCCAACCTTTCCACTGGGCAGATGTTTTTCTGGTCTGCTGTTTTGGTTTTTAAGCAATCTAAGTGCCGATCCACCAAAACTTCCTTTATCACCCTATAATTATTATAACAGATGGATTTATTCATCTTGGAAGAGCGCAATCTTTGTCTGAAATAAATATTGAACTAGCGAATCACCTATTTGAACTAGCGGACTTTAGTCCGCGTCAATCTTTTCCCTCGTTATCCTACTCTTCCTCCCCGTCATCCCTGAAATAAATTCAGGGCAGGCTCTGACGGAAGTCAGGATCCCCCCCGATCCCGGATCAGGTCCGGGATGACCAGGGAAAGAGTCGTCATCCTGAGGGAGCTTCAAGCGACCGAAGGATCTCATTCCTTTTCCTGACTTTATTTTATTTGCTTTTCTGATAGTAACGGCGCTTTTACTAAATGTTCCTTAATAAACTTTTCAATTTTCTTAACCACTTTATTTTTCTCTTTAGCCGGACTTTCGGCCACCCCAACAGCAAAATTATATAAATCGGCAGGATCTGGGGTTAACCATTTTTTATTCTTAAGAAGAAAATGAAGCAAAGTGGTAATGGCGATTCTTTTGTTGCCATTTTCAAAGGGATGATTTTTGATCATCAAGTAAAATAAAATTGCTCCTTTTTTAACTAGGGTGGGGTAGAGAAGTTTTTGATTAAAACCTTGAAACGGTGTTTTTAAACAACTTTCTAAAATGCCGGGGGTGCGAGTAGAGAAATCAGGAATTGGCTCATCAAAGTCCATTATCTTTTTGGCAACCCAAAAGGCAGCATATTTTACCTCTTCGAGGCTGAGGGGTTTTATCATGTTCTTCCTAGCCTGATCAGAGTTTCTCCATATTGATTAAAGGCCATTTTCACGGCTTTTTTGATGGTATTTTTTTCTTTAGCAGTCAAGTCTTTACCCAAAACTTTTTCTGCTCTTTCCATCTTCTTTTCTAGTTGTTTTTTATTTGCCTTATTCATTTTTGTTAATCATAATTAACCAAATCTAACCATATTATACAACTCCTTACAACTATTTGATTGATGTAGTTTTACACGATCCGGGATCGGGTAAACAACTCTTTCTCCATTTGAACTAGCGGACTTTCCGCCAAAGGCGGACAGGTACTCCGCGCCAACCACCAAGCGCGCAATAAATTGTGCTACTTCGAAAAGAATTGAAGTAGCGAACTTTAGTCCGCGCTAATTTCATACTCTTCCTCCTGAGCCATTCTCCTCTTCGTCATCCTGAGGAAGCGATAGCGACCGAAGGATCCCGTCCTTGATTGCCCCCCCGGTCGGGATTCTTCGGGGGTACCCTCAGAATGACGGGGGAACCCCCCTCCCTTTGTCATCCTGAGGGCAAAGCCCGAAGGATCCCGTTCGAGAAACCTCTCCAGACTCTTCGGGAGTACCCTCAAAAAAGACAAGAAAAAGGCTGTCATCCCAAAGATCGCCCACCCTCTCCCTTGATTGTTCAACCAAAAAAGTGCTAAATTAGTAACCAGTGAAAAAAGCTATCTCTTTCCCACTGGTGATCTTTTTAGAAACCCTAATTATTTATCTTTTGGTTATTATCCCCACCGAATATCTGCTAACAGAAAAATTTTTGTTTATTCCCCACATTACCACCTCGCTAAAAACTGCCCTGTTTGTCGTTGTTTTTTTGCTGGTTTTTTTGGCTAATCGTAGCCTGTCTGGGTTTTGGCAAAAATCGCAAAAACTTCTCCCCCTTTTGCTAATTTTATTTGCCGCCAGCCTTTTTTTAAATCGGACCTATGCCAATTTTTATAACTCCTTGCAAAATAAGCCGAAAATATTTGCTACCTCCTCCTCTTGGGGTATTCAAGCGATGCCGGTGGTAATTACCGGCAAAAACTTTGGTCCGGTTTGGCGCTCGGGGCAGGTTTATGTTGACCAAGTGTCAATGCTGGTTAAAGACTGGTCAGAAGAAAAAATTGTTATTACTTTGCCGGTGCCTCCGAAACACTTTAAGGGCCAGCTTTTTGTGGTTAGCGCCGAGGGCGAAAAGAGCAATGCCGTTGCCTTTGAAATCAGAAATCCCGACTTCTTAAAAGGCATTCATTAATTTAACATCGCAGTTTATTTTCTTTATGAATCAATTTAAGAGTTTTTTTAAATCGTTTTCCTGGCTGGTGTTAATAACCGCCGGCGGGGTTTATCTTCTTCAAACCTTCAATTTCATTAATCTGATGAGTAAGAATTCGCTAAGGGGGGCAATGACCATTTCGGGCCTAGTTTTTTTGACCCTCTTAATTGACCAAGCCCTGCCTGCCTTTGGCCAGCAGTTAAAAAGGCGGGGAATTAATAATAACATCAGCCAATCATACCTCGTTACACCCGCCCTGATCGCCCTAGAAAGCCTGATTATATATTTATTGATCATTATCCCGACCGAATATCTATTAACCGAACACTGGCTAATTTGGAAAAGAGTTAGCCAAGCGCAAAAAACCGGTCTTTTTTTGGCGGTTTTTTTAATCGTTTTTTTATTTAATCAACCGGGTAAGAGCTTTCGGTTTTTTGGCAAAAAGCACTGGCCGATTATTTTTTTGTTTTTGATTGGCCTGCTTTGGGGAAACGGGGTTTATCGGGGCTATTATAATCGGCGGCAGGAAATCCCCCGGATTTATAGTTTATCTTCTGATTGGTCGATCGTTGGCAAACAAATTACCATTGACGGCAAGAATTTTGGCCCGGTTTGGCGGGCCGGAAAAGTAGCCGTTGATGATTTGGAATTTATGGTGGTTGATTGGTCCGAAGAAAAAATCATCATCGCCCAGCCCCATCCGGACCGGTTTTTCAGCGGAACAATAATGGTCAAAAACTGGCGCGGCAATACCAGCAATAGCGTTGATTTTGAAATACGCGATCCAGAGTTTTTGGCCGATTAATAACCGGTTTTTTTAAATAAAAACGAGTAGAATCTAATTAAAAATTTCTATGAAAAATCCTCATTCTTCCTGGTCTCAAAAGATAAAGGCTCTCCTGCCAAAATTAATGGCCTCTCTATTGATTATTAACCTAATTACTTTTTTGTTATCAAAAACCAATCTTTCTTTGGGGCTAGACCAAGCTAGGCTGGGCCGGTTTTCCTTTTATTTGGTTTTATTAGTTGTGATCACCAATTGCGCCCAATTTGTTGGCGGTTTAAGAAAATTTTTTCCTGATCCGAAAAAAAATAAGCGGTTTTTACTTTTAACCGGGGCCAACCTGGCCTTAATCGGCCTATTTTTAGTGCTTTATGCTATTTCCCAATACGGCTCACCCCTGGTTTACGAAAACCACCCCCAGGGTTTTAAGGCGGTAAAGGAAATCCCTCTGGTAGAAAATACCATTATTTCCCAGGAATTTACGGCCGATTCCAACAATTTGGGTACAGTCGGCATTAAGCTTTCGGTCCAGGAAAAAACCCTAGGTTTTGATGAAGAAGGGGAGATAGTGGCAATAAAACCGGAGAAGGAAATAGAAAAGATAGAAGAAATTAGCCAAGAGGCCCAAGAAGAGCCCCTTGAAGAAATTACCGATTACGAACCGGCCGAAATCATTTTTCGCCTGAAGGAAAAAGGGGCAGAGGAATGGTTTTATGAAAATACTTATTATTTTGATGAACCCACCCCAACCCATCTTTATCCATTTGGTTTCCCGCCAATTGAAAACTCCAAGGATAAAACCTATTTAGTAGAAATCGAAAGTCAAAAACCAATTGCCTCCGAAGAAAACAATCTTTATCTTTTCGCCTCAGTTAATAAAGATAACCAGCCCTATCTTTATTCTCGCTATGTTTACAATAGGGGAGAGCTAAAAGAAAATATTAGGCCAATTTTAGAAAATACTTTAAGAAAAATTTCCCTTACCTTTAAAAATGAAGAAACGATTTTAATAATAATCATTCATCTAATATTATCTTTCGTTTTAATTGCTAGTAGTTTTAAAAAACAATCATTTAATGCTGTTCTTCAGTACAGTTTTTTAATTTTCCTTTTCTTTCTTTCTGTTCATCAATTCTTGCCTAAATTTTTTCCAGACTACCATTGGGAGAATAGTATCTTAAAACCCTATCTTGCCATTACAACAACAATTTTGGGCTTAATTTTAGTTTTTAAAAACAAAAAAGAAATAGAAAGAAGTATTTTGGGAGAAGAGGCAAAAGAAACAGAAGAAGAAAGAAGAAGAACCTCTGAGTTTCCTAAAAAATTTCCTTTTCTAGCCAAGATCCCTGTTTTGGGAAATATTTTTTCTTGGGCTTATTCCCAAGGACTATGGCCAATACTCGGACTTTTTATAATATTGACAATATTTACCGTTGTTAAGGCTCCTTATTTTGGAGTTTCTTTTACCGGGGAACACTCGACTAAGTATATGGCCCATGTTGATCCGGCCAGAAACATGCATGAACAGAATAATCCTTTTTGGATGCAAAGAAAATATCGGGTTGATCCCGTCAACAACCCTCAGGGTATTAATAAAACATTTGGTAGCCCTCCTCTAAATGAGTGGGGTTTGTTTTTAACATATAAGCTATTTCCTAGCAATTCCATTGAATTTAATACCAGAATTTTCACCCACTTTTTAGGAATAACAATCTTGGTCCTAGTATTTGTTTTCTTTTCAAAGTGGTTTTCCAAAAAATTGGCCCTTTTGATTACTTTTTTAATATCTATAAACCCCATAATTAATTTTAGCTCCTTTGTTACTATTGAGGACAGCTGGCTAATAATTTTTACCTTTCTGTCCCTTATTTATTTAACTAGATATCTTAAAAAAAGAAACACTGCTGATTTGGTGTGGACAGGAATATTTTTTGGTATAGGTATTGCTTGTAAATATTCTATTTTTTTATGGTTAATGCCCATTATCTTTCTATTACTTCTTTTTCATAACAAAAAAGCAAATAGGTTTATCAAAGATTTTGTCACTATTCTCTTTTTCTCTTTGGCAATATTTTTGGCCGACAGAAATTCTTTAAGGTGGTTGCCAACCAACGCCCCATTATCTTTTTTAAAGTTTTTTCTGTGTATCATTCTTTTTTCTATTTTTTACCTGCTCTTAATAAAATTTGACAATCAAATAACCAGAGCTATTGACTTTATTCTAAAAAAGAGACTCCTGACAGTTTTAACCGTCTCGTTATTTTTAATCACCGGAGGAACTTTTTTATATTTTACTGGTCTTTACAAAATGTCCGATCAATTTTTAACTGACGCAAGGCTTATTTTTAATTGGAAACTATATGACCATATGCTTAACAAGCAATTCAAACCATACATGACCGAAAACATTTATTTTTTAGGCCTTATCGGTTTTATATCCATATTATTTTTAAAAATTAAAAAGCAGAAAGGGGTATTGTTGTCTTTTTTACTTGGTTCTTTTATCTATTGGATATCGGCGTCAAAATCAATGTTTTTTCATAATTATTACACTAACGTTATAATGATTACCTTTTCTTTGACTTCGGGGACAATAGTTTATTTTGTTTTAAAAGGCGATAAAGGTAAAAACGCTTCTTTAGGGGCAGCGTCATTTTTATTTTTTATGATTTTTTTATTTCTCCCAGCGTATCAATCTAATATTCAAAGGTTGGATAAAGAAGTCCCCCTAGGTGAAATAAACGAATTGACACAATTTTTGAAAAACAACATGGGAAAAGACGATATCTATATTGACGAAAAGTGGGACTATCGCTATATCACCTTGATAACAGGGATTCCCCAAACAAATATCGCTCAATTAAAACAACCGGAAATAAAAGAATCAATAGAAAAAATTGGCTTTGCAAACACGATGAAAAAATATAAGATTGTCTATCTTATAACCGAAAAAGAATATCCGCTATATAGGGAATACCTTGAATTGTTTACAGATGCTTCCTCCATAAATAATTCGACGAATAGTACAAGAACTGACCTAATCTTAGCAGATCTAAACCCTCAGGAATCAGAAGAGATTAGTCCGACAGAAGAGAATAATCTTATTAATGAATATAAAATTCCCGAAAAATTTGTTCTTGAAAAAGAATTTGGCCACTACAAGGTGTTTTCTTTCGCAAATTAGCCCAAAAGGGCTTTTCTTATGAAATTAATAAAATTCTTATTTGTAAAAGATAATAAATAATAAAGTAGGGTCTTATTTAAATATCCGTGATACTTAAAATATTTTTTGCAAAACCTTCTCACCCTCTTAAAATTATTTAATTTAAAACTTGCCTCGATTTCTGATTCTAAAACAAGCCTATCGGCAGATTTTTCAACATCAATATTCAAAATTTCATTCGAGTCAAAAGAACCATAGTTGTCTTTTCCATATTTTAGCCTTTGAAAATAAAGGTATCTTGCTTTTTCGGCAAACATCATTTGTTGGGCTCTTTTTCTCCAGGATATAGCTTCAGGATTAACCCTGTATTTTATTAATGGTTCCTCAAGGTTGGTTATTTTTTTTCCGTCGGAAAGAATCCTTAAATACAAATCATAATCTTGACTGTAGGGAAATTTTTCACGATACAAATATTGACCGTTGTTTCTATACATAACGGAGGAATGATAAAGACAATTCTTTTTAGGTAGATCTAGGGCTATTTTATTAGGATCAGATATGCCCTTATGGGTAATCAGAGCATCTCCCTTTTCGTTGATGTTAATTGCCCCAGAACCGACTAAGAAAATATCTTTGTTTTTTTCTAAAAAATCATATTGTTTTTCTAATCTTTTTGGTAAGGCAATATCGTCAGCGTCTAAAATGGCGATATATTTACCCTTAGCAATTTTTAAGCCTTTATTTCTGGCCCCAGCTCTTCCTAAATTTTTTTCAAGGTTAATTAAGACGATCCTTTTGTCTTTATTTTGGTATTTTTTAATAATTTCTAAGGAACTATCATTGGAAGAATCGTTTATTATTATAAGCTCAAAATCTTTCAGGGTTTGTTTCAAAACACTTTGTATAGATTCATTCAAAAACTTTTCTGCATTATAAACCGACATTATTACTGATACCCTCAAGTTTTTCATGTTTTTATTTTAATTAATTTATGGCTTGAAAGAAAATAATGATAAAATCATTTTGCACTTGCTACTAATGAGTGGTTAGTAAAAAAAAATTATCTTTGATATTAACTAGAGTATATCATCGAGATTAAAATAACACAGACAATGATCAATAGTAAAAAAAGGGGGGAAATAAAAGAATTTAGATTTTTTCTTCGAAAACACCCCCCTAAAAAACTTGTCGAATTTTTATTATCAGATGACGGAAACCTAGAAAAAAGAGTTGTCCGGGGAGGGGTTTGGGTTTTTTCTTTAAGGGTGTTTCTTCGTGGCTTTGAGTTTATTAAAACTGTACTATTAGCTCGCTTGTTGGCGCCAAAAGATTTTGGCCTTATGGGCATAGCTCTTTTAGCTATGTCCATTCTGGAAAGCTTTTCTCAAACTGGAATGCAACAGGCACTAATTCAAAAAAGGGGTAACACACAAAAATATCTTAATAGTGCCTGGACAATACAGGTGGCTAGGGGCATAATAATTGCGCTTATCTTATTTTTTGGAGCACCATTTGTGGGGACTTTTTTTAACGAATCAGGCTCTACAACATTAGTTAGAGCTCTTGCTCTATCTGAACTATTAAAAGGGTTCACTCATATTGGAGTTTTCTATTTTCAAAAAAACCTAATATTTAAAAAGCAGTTTTTTTATCAAGTTAGTGGTACTTTAGCAGATTTATTAATTTCGGTTCCCGTGGCCATTATCTACAAAAACTCATGGGCTTTAATTATAGGGTTGATTACCGGGAATTTGGTAAGGCTTCTCGTTTCTTACAAAATTAATACTACAAGACTAAAATTTAAAATAAACAAAAACCAAGTAAGGGACTTATGGGGTTTTGGAAGATGGATTTTTGGGTCGAGTGTTTTGATTTTTTTAATTAACCAGGGTGATGATATTTTTGTAGGGAAAACCCTTGGTACAACAATTTTAGGCCTGTACCAAATGGCCTATAAAATATCTAACTTGCCAGCAACAGAAATCGCCCACACAGTTTCACTGGCAACATTTCCGGCTTATTCAAAACTTCAAGACAGTATTCCTAAATTAAAAAAAGCTTACCTAAAAACCCTGGGTTTCACAACGATTTTGGCATCTTTAATAACTGGGTTAATTTTTAGCCTTGCCCCCATTTTCGTCCCCACATTTTTAGGAGAAAATTGGATAACGATAATTCCAGTAATACAGGTATTGGTTTTGGCAGGATTATTAAGATCGATAGTAACAATATCTGGCTATATATTTTATGCCATAGGCAAACCAATGGTAGACACAAAATGGCAAATTGTTAGGTTGTGCTTATTGGCTGTCTTTATTTATCCATTTACTAATAAGATGGGAATAGTGGGTGCCTCTTTAGCAGTTTTTATAAGCATCTTTATTTCTAGTTTTGGCTTCATTTTTAGTGTAATAAAGATCACAAAATCTAAAGGTCGAGATGTTTTTCAAGCAATGTTTCCTTCATTTGTGAGTGGCCTAACTATGTGTTTGTTTATCTTTTTCTTAAAAAAATTTTTTAATTCAACCAACATTTTAAACCTTTTTATTATTGGTGTGTTGGGCGTTTCCATTTACTTTTTTTTACTGTCCTTTCTTGATAAGCGCTTATGGAATAAGCTATAATTTCGAATGAATGAAAAAAGAAAAAAATCTAATAGATCCTTCTTGTAGGACTTAGTTGCTGATAATTATAAATTTTGTAGCAATGCCTTCTAAACAAAAAAAGACCATTTATACCAGCAGGCTTTATGACAGCAAGGGTCGTTTTATGAGCTATTGGCACCAAATTCACGAGGCCTTTGAATTAATCCCCAAAAATTTACTTGAAATCGGTGTGGGAAACAAGTTTGTCTCAAACTATCTTAAAGAAAGAGGTATAAATACAGTAACTCTAGATATTGAGCGGAGAGTAAATCCAGATATAATAGGAAGCGTCTTGGATATACCCTTTTCAAATGAGCGCTTCGATCTTGTAATGTGCTGTCAGGTTTTAGAACATTTACCTTATAAAAATTTTCGTAAGGCCCTTTCAGAGATATTTCGAGTTTCTAGCTCTCATGTTATATTATCTTTACCAGACATAAACAGGGCGTGTCGTTTTTACTTCATGATTTTTAGAATAGGAAAGTTTAAAAAATTAATTCCGTTACCAAAAAAGAAAGCTCCCCCTTGCAGACTTGACAGTCAACATTTTTGGGAAATAGGAAGAGAGGGATATTCACTAAAAAAAATTGTTAACGACATTAAAGGAGTCGGTTTCAAGATAAAAAAAACATATAGGATATATGAATATCCTTATCATCGTTTTTTTATATTGGAAAAGTGATCGGCCAATAACAGCTTATCTATCAAATCAACAAAAAGTGACACAAAAAAAGAAAGAGTCTCTAGTTTCAGTGATAATTCCAACATATAATCGTGCATCTTTACTACCAAGAGCGATAAAAAGCGTTTTGGGCCAGACCTATAAAAATATAGAATTAGTTATTGTTGATGATTGCTCGACTGATGACACGAGAAGAATTGTTCAGAGTTTATCTAAGAATGACAGACGAATAAAATACTTTTTTCATGAAAAAAACAGGGGGGGATCAGCAGCAAGAAATACCGGTATAAAGATGGCAAGTGGGGAATATGTTGCCTTTCAGGACAGTGACGACAAGTGGATTCACGATAAACTAGAAAAGCAAATGGAAATATTTAATAGTTCTCTCGACAAAAGAATCATTGTTTACACTTCTTTCTTAAGAATTGAAAAAGGAAAGGTGCTTTATTTTCCCTATTGTAGAAATGTTAAGAAAAAAAATGGAATGTTATTTAACGAACTATTAAGGGGAAATTTTATCGATTTTCCAACCATTCTATTGAAAAAAGAGTGCTTAGAAAGTGTAGGATTATTAGATGAGTCGTTTCCAAGAAACCAGGATTGGGAGCTTTTTTTGCGGTTGTCAAAGGCCTATCCTTTTAAGTTTGTCGACGAACCACTAGTTTTATCTTTTGAAACCCCAGGAAGCATTTCTTCAAAACCGGAACTTTTCATAAAGGCCAGAAAACTAATACTAAAAAAATATGAATCAGACATTAAAAAAAATAAGGTTGTTTGGTCAAAACACGAACACGACTTAGGTATTCATGAACTGAAATATGGCAATAAAGTTGGCGGTATTATTAGACTATTTAAAGCAAAAATATTAATGGTTTTTTCAAAAATAACTTAACGCAATAATGTATATTATTAAGCTAGAACTCAAAAGGTGCTTCTTGAATGCAGTATGAAAATTTCAGTTTTGTGCTCCAATTTGTCTAGCAATTGTCTGGGAAGATCCTACATTTTGGCAAAGCTCCTTAAAAAGGGCGGTTTTGATGTTGAGATAGTTGGGCCTCTTTGGGATAAAAAAATATGGGAACCCGTAGCTGGCGATTCCGAGATACACTATAAATATGTTAAGTTCTTTAAGCCGATAGGCTCTAATTTTTTAAATTGGGTCAAGCTTTACAAGAAAATTTCTGGAGACATTATTTATGTCAATAAACCCCTATTTAATAGTTTATTCTTGGGTGTAATAAAAAAGATTGTTAATAAAAAAAAGTTAATTCTTGATATTGATGATTGGGAAATGGGTTTTTTTATCTATCATTATCAAAAAAAGAACTTTTTTGAAAAAGTTTCTTTTTTTCTTTCTTCTACAATTATGCCACTTAGACCGGATAGCTTTTTAAATATTTTTTTAGGTAATTATTTGATTAAGTTCTCAGATAAAATAACCGTTTCCAACCACTTCTTGAAAGGCAAATATGGTGGAAAAATTATTGTCCATGCCAGGGATATCAACAATTTTAACCCTAATAAATTTAATAAAAAAACCCTCAAAAAAAACTATGGTTTTCTTCCCCAATCTAGAATTGTAACTTTTCTTGGAACACCATCCGAATACAAGGGCATTGAAGATTTAATTTATGCTTTTAGGTTTTTAGATGATAAAGATGCTATATTATTGTTAGTTGGTATCAATAATAAGGGACATTCGAAAAAGATAAAAAGCCTTGTTAAAAAAACGCTAAGCAAAAAAAACTTTAGAATTTGGAGGCAACAACCTTTTTATAAAATTCCAGAGATACTGGCGTTGAGCGATATTATTGTTATTCCCCAAAGAGACACTTTGGCAACTAAAGGCCAACTGCCCGCTAAAATATTTGATGCCATGGCTATGGCTAAACCAACTATCGCAACAAAGGTGTCCGATATACCAAAAATACTAAGTGGTGGGTGTGGTTTTTTAATCGATCCCGAAAATCCAAAAAAATTATCAAAAAAAATAAATTATATTTTAGCAAACAACAGAGAAGCTTTAAGAAGGGGAAAAAGAGCAAGAGTTAAATGTATTGAAAAATATAGTCTAGAAAGTGTAGGCAAAAAATTAGTTGCCATTATCAATGCGTAACTTAATTCATTATTAAAAAATGTTTTTCAAAAACCTTTTTAAAAAAGCGTTGTATTTTTTGAGAATTATCTTTTATTCTGGTAATAAATATATATGTATTTTTTGTGGAGGAAAATTTAGAAAGCTTTTGCCTTCTGGGATAAACGGCAAAACAGCTAAAGATCTAATTGGCGGTGGTTATAGGTATGTTATTTGCCCCAAATGCGGCTCCCCAGATAGAGAAAGATTAATTTATTTTTATCTAAAAAATAGAACAAAAATTTTAAATAAGGTTGGCAAAAAAATAAATTTGCTCCATATTGCTCCCGAGAAAAATCTTCGTAAGGTTTTTGCCTCTGAAAAACACATTAGCTATTTTCCTGGAGACATAAACCCCAAAGGCGATGATTATAAAATCGATATTACCAAAATCTCTAATTTTAGAGATAATTTTTTTGATGTAATTATTTGTAATCACGTTTTAGAACATATTCCCAACGATAAAAAGGCGATGCGCGAGCTTCTGAGAGTTTTGTCACCAGCCGGATTTGCTATTTTACAAGTTCCTATTTCTAAGACAATAGAAAAAACATTCGAAGACTTTTCTATAAAAAAACCCAAAGACCGAGAAAGGGTGTTTGGCCAATCAGATCATGTCAGAATTTATGGTAAGGATTATAAAGAAAGATTGGAAAATATAGGTTTTAAAGTAACAGTTTACAATATCAAAAATAATTTAACCAATAACGAGATCGAAAAACTTGGCATAAATAAAGAAGAGGTTATGTATGTGTGTAAAAAAACGCCAAAAAAACATCTTAATGCTCCCAAACTCTAAACAGGCCTAAACAATAAGACAATTAAGATTAAAAAAACAAAAAATCTCAAAGCTTTTCTATAAAAATAAACAAATATCAAAACTGGTCATAATAATTTACAAAAAGGTATTATAAAAACACTTCTTAACACCCCTGGCCAACAAGCCAATTAGAATCAAAAAAATGAGTCGTTTTTATTGACCTTCAATACCGCTGTTATAAATAAGCTGAATATTATAATTTCTATTACTTTTCATCTAATTTTTTTAAAATATTTAGGGAGTTGCTTCTCTTCCGAAAAATTCCGAATATCTTTAAGATTGTTTTGCGATATTTTTTCTATTTCCTCAGGTTTATTTTTTAAAAAAATTATTAATTCTTCCATCTTTTTTGTATTTCCTGGCGAAAAAATATAACCATTCCTACCTTTTTTTATGATCTCCCTAATTCCAGGAAAATCGGAAGACAGTATTACAAGCCCTCTTGCCATTGCCTCTAATATAGTCATCGGAAAAACTTCAGTATACGAAGGTAAAAGTAAAATATGATTTTTATCATATTGAGCTAAGATTTCGTTATTGGGCACACTGCCCAATAAACTAATATTATCGAGGCGTGATACATCTGGCTCCGATTTTCCCTCCCCAACTATGTTGAAGTGAATTTTCTTGTTTTCTAGATTTTTAGCAAGTTTTATTAAGTCATAATAGCCCTTCGCCCTAATTCGGCGGCCAACAAAAATAATATTCAAAAGATCACCCTTGTTAATGTTTTTTTTCTTTTCTAAAATGGACTCTTTTTCAATAAAGTTGGGAATTACCACCGATTTATTAAGAAAAATCTTTTTAAATAAACATTTTTTTAAATAAAGCCCCTTTTGGGCATTTGTCAAAAAAATAATTCTTTTAGCAAATGGAGTTAAAAAATTAATTAAAAAAATTCTAAATAGATAGTTGCGCAGGTTTTTGAGACTTAGCGATGAAGTATTTAAGTTAAGATGGAAGGTGATATTAATGTTTTTGTTTTTAATATATGAAGAAAAAAAGAAGAGAATAGAATATATGTCGAAAATAAAATGTAGGGAAACTAAACTTGAGGATGACATTTCTTTAATTGCCTTGAACGAGTTGGGATGAGGTAAAGCTTTCCCCAAAATCTTAACTTTCTTTAAAAAAAAGGTGTCGCTATTCTTGTTATTTCGAGAGTCGCCCATTAAAGAAGCTGTTTTTATATTAAATCCTTCTTTTTTTAGACCCTCTTTTAACTTCTGGGAAAAAATAGCCTCCCCTCCATTTAGACTATCTCTCATAACAAAGAGAATATTTTTTTTAACCATAAATTATGTTAAACCTTTCTAATAAAATTTGTTTTAATATTATTTTCTTATCTTGTATGCTTTCGGTTGAATTTCTTTTTATAAAACTAAAAAAAGAGGATATTAAAAAATAATTTACAAAAAATGTTTTCATTGTTATTGCCAATAAAAAATAATCAAACCGGAGTCTGTGTTTTTTAAAAAAATTTAAAGAGGAAATGGCGTAGTGAAGAGAATAATTATCAAAATTAAGCTTCTTAGTTGAGGCACCTTTTAAATGATAAATTTTAGCATCAACATAACAGAGGATTTTACCTTGAACCTTATTGATTCTATAACATAAATCAACATCATTATATAAAAGCGGAAATTTTTCTTCATCAAACAAGTATCCTAGCTTATTAATCATTTTTCTGGAAATTAATGTTGCCGTTCCCGCTGCCTGTTCTAGCTTAAAGTTTGTTTGATAGTTGTTGTTAAGCAAACGATACTTCCTTACCGCAGGTAAAAAAGAGAATTTTTTTGATCGGCTATAAAGAAAGTGGCCAATAATTCTTATAAAAGTAGGAAAAGAACGATGCAAATACTGTATGGAGCCATCTTTATTTAGTAGGGTACAGGTTATTACTTCCTTGTTATTGTTCTCCATAAAAGACAGCATCTTATCAACGCTGCCGCTTGTTACTAGGGTGTCGGGGTTTAGTATGAAAATATATTTACCAACAGAAGCTTTATAGCCCTGATTATTGGCTTTAGCAAAAAAATTATTAGTTTTATTTTTTATTAATTTAATTTTATCGCCAAATTCATCTTTAAGAAGTTCAAGACTGTTATCTTGAGAGTTGTTATCGACTATGATAATTTCGTAAAAATGGTTTTTAATTGTTTCAATAAGACGGCCAACACAATCTATAATCATAGTGCCGCAATTCCAATTAACTATAATGATAGAAACATCAACTTTTTTTTCTTTTTTCATTTTTTGGCTACTGCAATAATATCTTTAGTAAAAATCCTGGTTGTCTTTCGACCATAAAGAAAAAACAATGACTGAAAAACCAGATTCAAAAATCCTTGTCCTGTCTTACCGAAAAAATTAATAATGGGATTAAAAATCCAAATATTTTGAGGATAAATGCGCACCTCTTCAAACCCAGCCATACTTAATACTTGCGACAGGCTTTCCTCAGTAAAACCAGCTGTATGAGTAAAATCAAGATAGCGACTAGAAGAGCCGGTAATGGGGTTGGCGCAATTTATGGTTTTAATAATTAGCCTGCCGTTATTGCTAAGGCTTTTTTTTATTAGCCTCAAGAGAGAAACGATTTTGTCTTTGGGAATATGCTCTATGATGTCGTTCATCATCACCACATCAAATTGGCGTTTTTCTTTTTGAAAAAAATTAATCACATCGCCACAAAACAAATTTTCTTTTGAGCCCAGATTTTTCTTATTACAAAAATTAATACATTCAGCGCTGATATCAATACCAAAATAATTCTTATAGCCATTTTTTTTCAAGAAATATAAGAAGTGCCCCATCCCACAACCAAGATCAATTATTTTGACTTTTTTATCTTTCGGCAAATATTTTAAATAGTTTTTGGCAAAATATTTCTCCATCGACAAAAAATCTTTTTTGTCTCCCTGATGAATTTTTCCTAAATGGTTTGAAAGATAGTTATTATATTGCTTCATTGATTTTTTTTGCCAAATCTTTGTAATCTTTGTGTTTGGCATAAATACCCTTGTCTTTTAAAATTTCCCTATTTTCTAGGATATCAAAACAAACCACTCCCAAACCCATTGCCAAATAATTATATAGCTTAGCATTGGCCTCGCCGCTCTCTAGTGTTTTGGGGGAAACAGCAACATCGCCCAACTTAAGATAAGATGAGGCTTTTTCATAGGGGATTTTTCCGGTAAAAGTAATTCTTTTTTCAATTCCTAATTTTTTCGCCAAACTCTTAGCATATTCTACCGGATAGCCCATTATTAAGAAATGAAAACCCTCATCTGTTAGGGGAATGGCCTTGATTAAATAATCTATCCCTTTATATTTTTGCAAACCCCCCAAATAAACAACGATTTTTTTGTCTTTGGGTAATTTTAATTTTGCTGGCTTGATATTTTTGTTAAAAAGCAGCTTATCAGGTAAATCTTTAACCACTTTAACACTTGTCTTGGGTTTGATTTTGGTCATCATAAATTTTTTCAAACCAGCAGTGCTAGTAATGATTTCATCAACGTTTTGGGTAATATATTTTTCTATTTTAAAAATTGCCCTTTTTAAAAAACCCCCATCTTTAATAGTTCCCTGAGCAATCAACTCGCCAACCAACGAGCCTTGAGCGTCAAAAATTACCCGTTTTTTAAAAAATTTTCTTAGGATAATCCCAATTAGCGCCCCCTCATGAAGATGAGCATAAATTAAGTCGTATTTTTCTTTTCTCATTTCCCCAAAACATTTTATTAGCAAGAAAAAATCTAAAAAGGGTTTATAAAAAGAAAATCCGGGGCTAGTTTTTTTATAACCCGGCAGATTGGGAATTCTTTTGATATTTACGCCCTGGATATTTCGCCCTAGAGGATAAGTAATTAAAACTAGCTTGTTTTTTTCTCTGGTTAGTCTTAAATAACTGTTAAGAATCCTAATATGACATCCGCGATCCGAAAAAAAGGGAGTAGGGGCAATCATTAAAATTTTCATCTCCATGTTAGCCTTTATAATATTCTCGATACCAGTCGATAAATTTACCGACTCCCTCTTTAATTTTGGCTTGTGGCTGATAATTTAATATCTTTTTTGCCCTGCTAACATCAGCATAGGTGTTAACAACATCTCCCGGCTGAAGGGGTAAAAAATCTTTTTTGGCCGTTTGGCCTAATTTTTCCTCAATGGTGTTAATAAAGTCCATTAAATTAACCGGATTGGCGCAACCTAAATTAAAGACTTCATAACCAAGAGTAGGAGTTTTGTCTAGAGCGGCCATTATTCCATTAACAATATCGTCAATGTAGGTAAAATCGCGCTTCATTTTGCCCTGATTAAAAACCTTGATCGGCTGATTGGCTAAAATCGCCTTGGTAAAAAGAAAATAAGCCATATCGGGTCGCCCCCACGGTCCATAAACGGTAAAAAACCTTAGGCCGATAGCGTTAATCCCATAAAGATGATGATAAACATAAGCATAGAGTTCGTTGGCGGCCTTAGTGGCGGCATACAAAGAAATGGGCTGATTGATGGTCATTTCTTCCTTAAGGGGGGTTTCTTTAATACCGCCATAAACGGATGAGCTGGAAGCATAAACCAAATCTTTAATTTTGTGTTTTCTCATTAACTCTAACAAGTTTAAGAAACCGACCATATTAGACTGCTCGTAAACATGGGGGTTATCCAGGCTGTAGCGAACGCCGGCTTGAGCGGCTAAGTGGCAAACTTTATTAATTTTGTTTTCGAGAAATACTTGGCTAAAATCTTTTAAATCGGCAATATCAAGCCGGTAAAAAGAAAAATGGGGGAATTTTTTTAAAATTTCTAAGCGGGCTTCTTTTAGTTTCGGGTCGTAGTAGTCGTTTAAATTATCAACCCCGATAACCTGGTGGTTTTCTTGGAGAAGTTTTTGGGAAAGATGAAAGCCAATAAAGCCTGCCGAACCGGTTACTAATAATTTCATTTTTCAATGATCTTTTTTACCCGATAAAAATCATGTTTTTTTTCGGCTTTGATAATTAAGTTGGCCAAAAGGCCAAAAATTAGCAGTTGA